>Ga0268261_10001252_pt1 | contig 17212 bp, 17 predicted proteins | sample TergutNc150P1_FD_190353 | JGI IMG/M metagenome (GOLD analysis project Ga0268261, IMG submission 190353) | Nasutitermes corniger P1 segment gut microbial community from laboratory colony in Florida, USA - Nc150 P1 (SPAdes) (version 2) | ecosystem: Host-associated > Arthropoda: Insects >...
GAGCTAATCGAAGAGTTGGGAAAAATCACTTAATGAGTTGGAAGCATGAGTTTTGAAAACTTGTGCTTTTTTGTTTGGGGATGATGAACGCTTGGGAACAGTGTAGGTTGGGGGAGGTAATGGAAATTACGTCCGTTAAACGTATTCATCAATCAGATTGGAGAAATAGTGGGGTTCGTTTTTTAAGAGCTAGAGATGTTGTGTCTGCTGCAAAAGGCGAAGAACCAGCCGACTATCTTTATATTTCTGAAGAAAAATATGATGATTATTCAAAGATTTCAGGGAAAGTTCAAGTTGGAGATTTGTTGGTAACAGGTGTAGGTTCTATCGGTGTTCCGATGTTAATAGACCATGAAGAACCGCTTTATTTCAAAGATGGGAATATTATCTGGTTCAAGAATCAAAATAAAATAGATGGTAAATTTTTCTATTACTCATTTATTGGACGAGATATTCAAAAATATATCCGTGATGTTGCAGGAACTGGAACTGTTGGAACCTATACGATTGATAGTGGCAAAAAAACACCAATATCTCTGCCAAATATTGATGAACAAAAGCAAATTGGAATGTTTTTCAAAGAAATCGACCACCTCATCACCCTTCATCAGCGTTTGTGGTGAGTTGGAATATTTTTGATATATACTCCCGTATAGTTTATAATATAGCCAGATAATAAGAATCGAGGTTGAAGTAATATGTCAATTATAGAAAAAGATACACAAATCAACATTAAGACAAATAAACAAATGTTGTCAGAGGCGAAGAAGGTCTTCACAAGTAAGAAAATTGATACAACAGCTGGAATCAATATGTACTTGCAATATGTAGCAACTCAAAAGAAATTACCTTTTTTGACTGATGAAGAAGGAGAAAGAGAACAGCTAATCGCAGGCCTTCAAGAGAGAGTTGAGCGGAATTATCAAGAATTACTTGCTGGAGAATATGTGACTTTGGAAGAAATGGAGCGTGAATTGATTGATTAGATATCAAATTCGCATTCCAAAGGCTATCCATTATCAAATCCAGCAGATTGAAAGATACATTCGTGATGTACTTTTTTCGCCACAAGCAGCAAAAAAACGGAAATCAGAAATCATCGAAGGGATAAAGACATTAACGACGTTTCCAGAACGTGGATTTGATGCAGATGAAAAAATAGGTAGAACAATTTTACAAGGACATAAGACTTATGGGATTCCAATTATTGATGGTAAATATATCGTGCTATATATAATTGATGAAAAAGAAGGTAACGTGCAAATTACTGAGCTACTTCCTACTCAGAGTGATTATGCAAAATTGTTTTTATAGCCAATGAACAGGACTTAGATATAATCTTTGTCTTGTTTTTTTACTAATGCTTTTCCAATATCTCGACCATCTCATCAACCTTCATCAGCGTAAACCATTGACTGTTCCAAATGCAATAAGCTTTTTAACTTAATGCTGAAGGTGAGCGCATAACTAAATCAATATCTTTATTCTCTAATTCTTGAATAATATGCAGATAGATTTTCTGAGTCGTTGTCATATTAGAATGACCCAGTCTGCGTGCAACACTTGCGATTGAAACTCCGGCGAACAAGAGCAACGAAGCATGAGTGTGTCTCAATCCGTGAATGGAAATCACTGGAATGTTCGCTTTCTTGCACCGTCTTTCTAATCGATGGTTGATAGTGCTGTTGTAAATCTTGGCTTCTTTGTCTTTTACAAAGATTGGTTCATCTTCGGGCAGTCCTTTGATAAGCTCGGAAAACTGAATCACCAACTGCCAATCAATCTGCACTTTGCGTACAGACGAATTGTTTTTTGTTGGTTGAAAACCCGTTTGAGTTTTGTAGTCCCATGTTTTACTAATAGAAAGCACTTGATGGGAGAAATCAAAATCCTTTGGCGTAATTGCTAGTGCTTCTGAAAATCGTAGTCCAGTTTTTGCTACGAGCAAAATGAACCAATCCCAATTAATCTCAGGTTCAAGGCGGAGCGTGTTGAGCAAGCTGTGGAGTTCAAATTGATTGAGGAATTGTACTTTTTTTACTCTTGGTGTTTTCCCTTTAATGATGGCTTTTCTGGTAGGGTCTCTTTCAATATACCCCTCATCAACGGCATCAAGCACTGCTTGTTTTATTGCATGATGGAAGTCCATTGTGGTTTGACGTTCATGAACTTTAGCATATTCATTGAGCAGGTTTTGGTAGGTAGTGCGGTCAAGGTCACACAACTTCAAATCAGGAATGAGCTTAAGCAACCAATTATGAGCAATGGTGTATTTGCTCATCGTCACATTACGGATTGCTCCTTCTTTGTAAACAGAAATCCACTGTTTGTAAAAGTGGTGGAAAAGGTCGTTTTTCTTCACTTGATTGAGCATCTTATTTTCCTCCTTGTGTTTGCAGTCAATGACTTACGCTGATGAAGGGTGATGAGGTGGTCGATATTCTTGAAAAATGAACCAATCTTAACTTGTTCATCATAAGCAGGAAATTGATAGCTCAATTTTTTGAAATCAACTGTAGTAAAACTTGCTTGATTAACGGCAGGTTTGGTAATCATTTTAATATCGATTTTGTAGCGATATGTTTGAGTAAGAGCGAACCAAAAATCCGTATCAAAATTATCAGCTACTTGAGCTTTTAGAATATTTGTCGTGTAAATTGTCTTTCTTTCTGGTTCATCTTGGACTATTGTAGCTGTTCCCATTTTGGCTTCACTATTGATAAAGTTGATTAAAATATCATTCTTATGAACTAAATAATTATCTGTCTTTGCTCCTTGCGGATCATTTTCATACCAATATTTGACATCATTTACCATATCGAATTGACCGTCATTAATATTGTTCGCACGAACGACTGGCAACCCAATATCATCATTTGAGAGCATTCGTGACAGGCCACTCTTCAAATCTTTTAGAGTTTCTCCCAGCTTACACTGTTCCCAAGCGTCAGTACTTCAGTAATAGTATTTTATTCTTACTAATCATACGCGCCAATCATTACATCTTCCGCATGAATGAAACATTCGTAAAATAAAATAAATCACTTTGAATATTAAAAAAAATAACGCACAAACCTCTAATTCACGAACATTAAATAAAAACCCAACTACAATATTCGATAAAACGTTGCTTGCCTCCCAAAAGACTGTTACTCTAAAATTGACTAAAAAACAAGGAGCAATAATCATGACAAAAGCGGTTGTTGGAGTAATTATGGGTTCGGTTTCTGATTGGGAAACCATGAAGAATGCTTGCGATATTTTAGATGAACTAGAAATTTCCTATGAAAAAAAGGTAGTTTCAGCTCACAGAACGCCTGATTTGATGTTTGAATATGCGGAAAATGCGAAAGACAAGGGAATAAAGGTGATTATTGCTGGAGCTGGTGGCGCGGCGCATTTGCCGGGTATGGTTGCGGCGAAAACTTTGGTGCCGGTAATTGGTGTGCCTGTGCAGTCCAAAGCACTCAGTGGTATGGACTCCCTTTTGTCTATCGCACAAATGCCGGGTGGTGTGCCTGTGGCAACTGTTGCGATTGGCACAGCTGGAGCAACAAATGCAGGTTTGTTGGCAGCGCAAATCTTAGCTAATGAGGATGCAGCTCTTTTTGAGAAGTTAACCAAAAGACGCGCGAAAGTTCAGCAAGATGTACTAGAAGGAGAACTTCCATCATGAGTAAAACCATTCTTCCGGGTGCGACCATCGGGATTATCGGTGGCGGGCAATTAGGTCGCATGATGACCTTGTCAGCAAAAGCTATGGGCTACAAAGTAGCAGTTTTGGACCCAACACCAAATTGTCCCTGCGGGCAAGTGGCGGATGTTGAGATTGTTGCCAACTACAATGATTTAGCAGCTATCAAAGAATTAGCGGAAATTAGTGATGTTATCACTTATGAATTTGAAAATATTGATTATGAAGCACTGACTTTTCTGGAAAATGAAAGCTATCTTCCACAAGGTAGCCAGTTGTTGAAAATCAGCCAGCATCGTTATAGAGAAAAGAAAACCATTGAGGATATGGGCATTCCAGTTGCACCTTTTGCCCTAATTCGCTCAAAGGAAGATTTGGATAGGGCAATCAATTATCCGAGCGTCCTGAAAACAACTACTGGTGGATATGATGGCAAAGGTCAAGTCGTGTTGAAATCTGTGGAGCAATTAGCGGAAGCCTATGATTTAGTCGAAAAGCAAGAGTGCATTTTGGAAAGCTGGGTGCCCTTTGTCAAAGAGATTTCTGTAATTGTTCATGGTTCAACCACAGGGGAAATCTCAGTTATGCCTGTTGCGGAGAACATTCATGTAAACAACATTCTTCATCAGACAATCGTTCCAGCAAGAATTTCTAAGGAGCTGGAAGAAAAAGCAACAGCTATCGGCTTGAAGATTGCGGAAAAGATGAAGTTAGTTGGAACTCTAGCTATCGAAATGTTTGTAACCGAAGACGATATTTTCGTGAATGAGTTAGCACCAAGACCGCATAATTCCGGGCATTTTTCAATGGATGCCTGCCAAACAGGTCAATTTGAACAGCATATCCGAGCAGTTTGCGGACTGCCTTTAGGCTCAACTAGCCTAGAAAAATCTGTCTTAATGGTTAATATATTGGGTCAGCATTTGGAAGATTTGAATAAGTATCTACCATTAATGCCAATGAGCAAACTGCATTTATACGGAAAAGAAGAGGCAAAAGTCGGCAGAAAAATGGGTCATATCAACATTTTGGCAGACTTAGAAACAGCACAAAAGGTAGCAGAAAATACAGGAGTGTGGAAATAAAATGGAAAAAGGTCAATTATTGTACGAAGGCAAAGCCAAGAAACTTTATTATACAGATGAAAAAGATGTCTTGTGGGTGGAATACCTCAACCAAGCAACAGCCTTGAACGGTTTGAAAAAAGACGCGATTGCTGGCAAAGGTCAACTTAACAATCAGATTACTTCAATCATTTTCGAGAAATTGGCTGAAAAAGGCATTCAGTCGCACTTTATCAAGCGAATTTCTGACACCGAGCAGTTAATCAAAAAAGTGACGATTATTCCTTTGGAAGTGGTCTTGAGAAACGTTGCTGCTGGTTCCTTTTCTAAGCGTTTGGGTGTTACAGAAGGCACTGCTTTGGCACATCCGATTGTGGAGTTTTACTTCAAGGAAGATGCTTTGGATGACCCATTTATCAATGATGAGCATATTGAGCTTTTGAATATCGCAACAAATGAAGAAATCGCCGAACTCAAAGCAAACGCACGCAAAGTAAACGAGGCTTTGATTGAGCTATTTGATGGGATTGGCATTCAGCTAATTGATTTTAAATTAGAATTTGGTCGCTTAGAAAACGGAACGATTATCCTAAGTGACGAGATTTCGCCAGATACTTGTCGTTTGTGGGATAAAGCGACACAAGAGCATTTGGACAAGGATATTTATCGCCGCGATTTAGGCGATATTGTGCCTGTTTATCAGGAAGTATTGAATAGATTGAGCGTTTAATTTGGAGGAAACCATGAACCAGTATCGAGTATTTGTCGAGAAAAAAGAAGAATTTGCAACAGAGGCAAGAAGCTTAATGCACGACTTAAATGAATCGCTAAAGCTTTCATTATCGAATGTTCGTTTGATTAATGTCTACGATTTATTTGATTTGACCCAAGAGGAAGTAACCATTGCCAAAGAACACGTTTTATCAGAAAAGGTAACGGATATTGTTAGTGAAACCCTTGATTTAACGGGGAAAGTTGCTTTTGCAGTAGAATTTCTCCCCGGTCAATATGACCAAAGAGCTGACTCAGCGGAGCAATGTCTGCGTTTGTTGAGCTTAGATGCACAAACAGCTATCAAGAGCGGAAAAATAATCATTCTTGAGGGAACAAGTGCAGCTGAGCTTGATAAAATCAAAGCTTACTATATTAACCCAATCGAAATGCGTGAAAAGGATTTGAACGCACCACTTGCTATCGACGCAGAAACAAGACCAGAAGCAGTGGAAATCTACGCAGACTTTAACGATTTAGACAAGGCTGGCTTAGAAAACTTCTTGAACAGTCACGGCATGGCGATGACTTTGGAGGATATCCTCTTTATCCAAGACTATTTCAAGAACGAAGAAAAGAGAAATCCGAGCGAAACAGAGCTGAAAGTTTTAGATACTTACTGGTCAGACCACTGCCGCCACACGACTTTTGAAACGATTATCAAGAGCGTTCAGTTTGAAGAAGGTCGTTTCCAAGAAAGTCTGCAAACAGCTTTCAACACTTATCTGGAAATGCGCGAGAATACAAACCGTACGCAAAAGCCAATGACTTTGATGGATATGGCGACAATCAATGTGCGTGAGGAAAGAAGTTTGGGTCGTTTGGACGATGTGGAAGTGACCGACGAAATTAATGCTTGCTCAGTTTACATTGATGTCGATGTTGACGGAGTGAAAGAACCGTGGTTACTGCAATTCAAGAACGAAACCCACAATCACCCAACTGAAATCGAGCCTTTTGGTGGCGCCTCTACTTGTATCGGTGGTGCCATTCGTGACCCACTTTCAGGTCGTTCCTACGTTTATCAGGCAATGCGTATTTCAGGCGGTGCCAATATTTTAGAAAGTATCGAAGAAACTCGAGCTGGTAAACTAGCTCAAAAGCTGATTTCTAAAGGTTCTGCTCATGGGAATTCTTCATACGGCAACCAAATCGGTCTAGCGACAACCTTTGTTCGCGAGATATATCATGAAGGCTACAAGGCGAAACACTTGGAAACTGGTGCAGTTGTTGCGGCAGCTCCTTTGAAAAATGTGGTTCGTCAAGCACCGAAAGCAGATGATGTGATTATCTTGCTTGGTGGTCGCACAGGTCGCGACGGTATCGGTGGAGCAACTGGTTCATCCAAAGCTCACAAGGAAGATTCTGTTAAAACAGCCTCCTCAGAAGTACAAAAAGGAAACGCACCAACCGAAAGAAAAATCCAGCGTTTGTTTAGAGAAGAAAAGGTTACTCGCTTAATCAAGAAATGTAACGACTTTGGCGCAGGTGGTGTGGCAGTCGCAATCGGCGAATTGGCTGACGGCTTGCATATTGACCTTGATAAAGTACCCGTAAAATACAAGGGCCTGAATGGAACGGAACTTGCAATTTCTGAAAGTCAAGAACGTATGGCAGTAGTCGTTGACCCAGCTGATGTGGAGACTTTTATCAATTACGCACAAGAAGAAAACCTAGAGGCTGTTGTAGTTTCAAAAGTTACGGATACAAATCGCCTTATCATGACATGGAAAGGCGAGGAAATCGTGAATCTTTCTCGTGACTTTTTGAATACCAACGGGGCCAAACAAGAGATTGATATTATCGTCGAAAGCGATGTTGCGGGCAATCCATTTACTCAAACACCTGCAGGTGCCAACTTTGAAGAACAGTTCCTAAATAATCTATCACAAGACAATGTTGCCAGTCTTAAAGGTATGGTGGAAATGTTTGACGCAACCATCGGTGCGACAAGCGTGCTAATGCCTTATGGAGGCAAATATCAGTTGACCGAAACAGAAGGTTCAGTTCACAAATTGCCAGTTCGTCATGGTGTGACGAATACAGCGAGCTTGCTGACTTATGGATACAATCCATTCATCTCTAGCTGGTCGCCATTTCATGGAGCAGCTTATGCAGTGGTAGAATCAATCGCCAAAATCGTAGCACTTGGTGGTAAGTGGCAGGGAATTCGTTTTTCTTTCCAAGAATACTTCAAGCGTTTAGAAAAAGACCCGAAACGTTGGGCACAGCCTTTTTCAGCTTTATTAGGGGCTGTTCAGGTTCAACGCGAATTTGGCTTAGCTGCAATCGGTGGCAAGGATAGCATGAGCGGTTCCTTTGAGGACTTGCATGTTCCTCCGACTTTGATTTCCTTTGCTGTTCAAGTAGAAATGGCAGACAGAATTCTGTCTTCTGAATTTAAGCAATCTGGAAACTACATTTATCTAGTCAAACACGAAGCTCTTTCTGATTTAATGCCTAATGTCGAGCAGTTGAAAGAGAACTTTGATTTTATCTACAATAATAGAGAACACATCCAGTCAGCTTTTACAATCAAACAAGGCGGTTTGGCAGAAGCATTAGCGAAGATGGCTTTTGGCAACAAGATTGGTGTATCTGTCGGAACAGATGAAGATTTATTCGCAAAATCAATCGGCTCAATCGTTATTGAAAGCACAGTGCAACTAGAACATCCATCAGCAATCTTGCTAGGAAAAACAACGCAAATGAATGAGTTGCTCATCAATGGCACGCAAATCTCGATTGACAAAGCCATTGCTACATGGGAAAACAAATTCAAGGAGATTTACCCAGTAACAACAAGCGAAAACAAAGAAACAGTTGAGACTATCACTTATCAACCAAAATCAATCCAAACATTAAGCGACAAAGGAGCACCTAAAGTCTTCCTGCCAGTCTTTCCGGGAACCAACAGCGAATACGACACAGCAAGAGCTTTCGAGCGTTTTGGTGCACAAACCAATATCGCAGTATTCAAAAACCAAACGCAACAGGATATTGAAGCATCTATCGCAGCTTATGCTAAATACATTGATGAAGCACAAGTCCTCATGCTTTCAGGCGGATTTTCTGCAGGAGATGAGCCTGATGGTTCAGGAAAATTCATGACTGCCGTTCTCATGAACGAGCAAATCCGCGAAAGTATTGAAAAATTGCTAGCACGAGATGGTTTGATTTTTGGTATCTGCAATGGTTTCCAAGCTCTAGTGAAATCCGGTTTATTACCTTATGGAGAATTCGGCAAACTAACAGAAAACTCGCCAACATTGTTTAGAAACAACATTGACCGCCATCAATCAAAAATTGTCCGCACTCGTATGACAGGTGCAACATCGCCGTGGCTGACACTTAATCAAGCAGGCGAAATTCATAACTTAGCTATTTCTCACGGTGAGGGAAAATTTGTTACAAACCCAGATGCTTTAGCACAATTAATCGAAAAAGGGCAAATCGTGACCCAATACGTTGACCTAGCAGGCACTCCAACAATGGACGAAAACTTCAATCCAAATGGCTCAAGCCTAGCTATCGAGGGAATTATCAGCCCAGACGGCAGAATACTTGGCAAGATGGGACACTCAGAACGGGTTGGCGACAATGTTTACAAGAACGTTTCTGGCAATTACGACCAAAGAATTTTTGAAAGTGGCGTCAACTACTTTAAGTAAGCAAACTGATAAGGAGGAGGAGTTCTAATGAGCATACTAAACCTGAGAATTTTCATCACAATCTTAAGCTTGATACTTGGACTAAGCGCTCTGGCTTTGCCACTATATGCAATGAAACGTCAACGAAAAGTACAAGCCGTCTGCACTATTGCTAGTCTATGCGCCTGTGCTATCGTCATGTATCTGCAAATTCTCTATACAGAAATCTTAGTCAGAATGAAAGATTGGTCGGCACTCATGGATATCATTCCAAGTACAAGAATAGTCGCAACAGTGGTTTTAGTGGCTACCATTGGGCTAAACCTAACTGTCTATTTCTACTCAACTAAGACAGGATAAAGCAGGAAACAGACAAAAACGAAAGTCTGTAACCTACTTTGCAATCCGAACGCCCCGTAGCGCTTGCGTCCTGCTGCTCTAGCGTTTGGATTGCAAAGCAGGCGGAAGGCTTTTCGGAACAACACAAAAAGAAACTTTTATAATAAGGAGAAAGTAAATGCTTTCTGAAATCAAAGGACTTAACGAAGAATGCGGAATTTTCGGTGTCTGGGGACACAAGGATGCCGCTCAGCTTGCCTATTATGGCTTGCATAGCCTGCAACACCGCGGCCAAGAAGGAGCGGGAATAGTTGCAAAAGAGGGAGAAAACCTAAAAAGACACCGCGGACTAGGCTTAATTGCTGATGTTTTCGGACACAATGAGCTTGACCAATTATCAGGAGATGCCGCAATCGGACACGTGCGTTACTCAACAGCTGGCGGTAACGAACTCAATAACGTACAGCCGTTTTTGTTCCATTTCCATTCGCACAGCATGGCTTTGGCACACAACGGCAACCTCATCAATAGCAAGACACTCAAAAGAGAACTAGAAGAAAAAGGCTCAATTTTTTCAACTAGCTCAGACACAGAAGTTTTGGCACATTTGATAGCTCGTAACAAGACGGAAAGTCTTATGGAAAGCTTGAAAATCTCGCTCAATCAAGTCAAGGGGGGGTTTGCCTACCTCTTGTTGACCGACAAAGAGATGATTGCAGCACTTGACCCTAACGGTTTCCGTCCACTTTCTATCGGGAAAATCGACGGTGCTTATGTCGTAGCTAGCGAAACTTGCGCTTTTGACGTTATCGGTGCTGAGTTTATCCGTGATGTTGAACCGGGCGAAATCGTCCGCATTGACGAGACGGGTATTCACTCAGAGCGCTTTACCGAAGACATCAATCCTGCTCTTTGCAGCATGGAGTATATCTACTTTGCCCGCCCAGACTCAAACATCAAGGGAATTAACGTGCATACCGCTCGTAAGAATATGGGTAAAACATTGGCAAAAGAATCACCCGTTGAAGCAGATATGGTTATCGGCGTACCAGACTCATCTATCTCAGCAGCTATGGGATATGCAGAAACATCAGGACTTCCTTATGAGTTAGGGCTAATCAAAAACCGCTATGTCGCAAGAACCTTCATCCAACCCTCGCAAGAATTGCGTGAGTTAGGGGTAAAAATGAAACTCTCAGCAGTTAGCGGTGTCGTTAAGGACAAGCGAGTTGTCATGATTGATGATTCCATCGTTCGCGGAACGACCAGCAAACGTATCGTTAATCTACTGCGTGAAGCAGGAGCAAAAGAAGTTCATGTAAGAATTGCTAGTCCACCACTCAAATATCCATGTTTCTACGGCATTGATATTCAAACAAAAGACGAACTTATCGCTGCCAATCATTCAGTAGAAGAAATTCGCCAAATCATCAACGCAGACACACTGGAATTTATCAGTGAAGACGGACTAATCAACTCGATTGGAAAACCATATCCAGATGCCAAATACGGCGGCTTGACAATGGCATATTTCAACGGCGATTACCCGACAGAACTATACGACTTTTCAGAAGAAGCAGGCGAAGCATTATTTGAATGCTGTTAATACTAGGAGGACAAAAAGAATGTCAAACGCATACGAAAAAGCGGGAGTAAATATCCACGCAGGCTATGAAGCCGTAGAACGTATGAAAAAACACGTAGCAAGAACCGAGCGCAAGGGCTTATTTTCAGGCTTAGGAGGCTTTGGTGGAATGTTTGATTTGAGTACACTCAATGTCAAAGAACCAGTTTTGGTTTCTGGAACAGACGGCGTTGGCACTAAACTCATGCTAGCCATCCAAATGGACAAACATGACACTATCGGTATTGACGCAGTAGCCATGTGTGTCAATGATATCGTTGTTCAAGGTGCTGAACCCTTGTATTTCCTTGATTATATTGCACTAGGGAAAGCTGTTCCTGAAAAAATCGAACAAATCGTTGCAGGTGTTGCCGAAGGTTGCGTACAAGCAGGAGCTGCCCTAATCGGAGGCGAAACTGCAGAAATGCCGGGCATGTACGAAGAAAACGACTATGACCTAGCAGGATTTTCAGTTGGCGTAGTTGAAAAAACCAACATCATCACAGGCGAAAAAATCAAAGAAGGTCAAGTTTTAATCGGACTAGCCTCAAGTGGTATCCACTCAAACGGCTTTTCATTGGTTCGCAAAATCATAACAGACAACAATCTTTCGCTAAATGAAACTTACATAGGATTTGACCGTCCTTTAGGCGAAGTTGTCCTTGAGCCAACACGTATTTATGTCAAAGCTCTTTTGCAGTTGATGAAGGATGTGGAAGTGGCTGGTATGGCACACATTACCGGTGGTGGATTTATCGAAAACATTCCACGTATGCTGCCAAATGGTTTAGGTGCGAAAATCAATAAAGGTTCATGGGAAATTCCGACAATCTTTGATTTCTTGCAAGAAAAAGGTCAGATTAAGGAAGAAGAAATTTACAATATCTTCAATATGGGTATTGGTATGGTTGTAGCAGTAGATGAAAGTCAGGCAGAAAAGGCTTTGGCATCACTTAAAGCAAGTGGAGAAACAGCCAGCATTATCGGCTCAGTAATAACAGGCGAGGGTGTGATTTTTTGATGAAGAACTTAGCCGTATTCGCTTCAGGTAGCGGTACGAACTTTCAAAGAATGCTCGAGGCAAAGAAATCTGGCGAGCTAAATGTCAATATCACCCTACTGGTTTGCGATAATAAAGAGGCTCACGCAATTAAAAGAGCACACAAGGCAGGCATTCCAGTTTTTGCCTTTTGCCCCAAAGACTATCCCAACAAACAAGCCTTTGAAGAAGAAATTCTCAAAGAACTAGCCAAAAGAAATGTCGAATGGATTGCTCTAGCAGGCTATATGCGCTTGATTGGCAAAACCTTGCTTAGTGCTTTTCCTAGAAAGATTATCAATATTCATCCCTCTTTACTGCCAGCTTTTCCGGGACTTGATGCGATTGGTCAAGCCTATCATGCTGGGGTAAAAGTTGCTGGAATTACCATTCACTATGTAGATGAGGGAATGGATACTGGTGCGATTATCGCGCAAGGTGCCTTGCACTTGGGTGTTGACGAAACCTTAGAAACACTCGAAGAAAAAATCCATGCTCTTGAGCATAAACTTTACCCAAAAACTTTAGAACAAATAATAAACGGAGCGTGACCCATGAAAAAACGTGCATTAGTAAGCGTATCGGATAAAACAGGTATTATTGAATTTTGTAAGGCATTAGTTGCAACTGATATTGAAGTCATTTCAACAGGTGGCACCAAAACTGCACTGGATAATGCAGGTGTGCCAGCGATTTCCATTGATGAAGTAACAGGATTTCCTGAAATGATGGACGGTCGCGTGAAGACCTTGCACCCAAAAATTCACGGTGGACTTCTAGGTCGTCGTGACTTGGCTACGCACATGAACGCCATGAAAGAGCATGATATTGCACCGATTGATTATGTGGTGGTTAATCTTTATCCATTTAAAGAAACTATTCAAAAGTCAGACGTAACATGGGAAGATGCTATTGAAAACATTGATATAGGTGGGCCTAGTATGTTGCGTTCAGCTGCCAAAAACCATGACAGCGTAACAGTTGTAGTTGACCCGAGTGATTATGAAAGAGTTTTGGAAGAAATCAACAATGGCGGTACAACTTTAGAAACACGCCGTGCTTTAGCAGCAAAGGTTTTCCGTCATACAGCAGCTTATGATGCCTTAATTGCGGACTATTTGACGAAGGCAGTTGGCGAGGAAAATCCTGAAAAATTGACCCTCACTTATGATTTGAAACAAACCCTTCGTTATGGCGAAAATGCTCATCAAGATGCGGTTTTCTATCAAAACGCTCTTCCTACAGACTACTCTATTGCTCAAGCAAAACAGCTTAACGGCAAGGAATTGTCCTTTAACAACATTCGTGACGCGGATGCGGCTATTCGTATTATCCGTGACTTTAAAGAACCGACTGTTGTTGCCTTGAAACACATGAACCCTTGCGGGATTGGTAGTGGGGAAACAATTGAAAAGGCGTGGGATTATGCTTATGATGCGGACCCTGTGTCTATCTTTGGCGGAATTGTTGTGTTAAATCGTGAAGTTGACAAGGCAACCGCTGAGAAAATGCACCCGATTTTCCTTGAGATTATTATTGCTCCTAGCTATACGGATGAGGCTATGGAAGTTTTGACGAACAAGAAGAAGAACTTACGTTTGCTTGAGTTGGACTTTTCTGCTATGAAAGCTAGTGAAAATGAGGCGGAATTTACTGGTGTTGTTGGCGGTATGCTGGTACAAAATCAGGATGCTCTTGAGGAGAATGTGGCAGATTGGCAGATTGTGACTGAGCGTAAGCCTGAGGACAAGGAGTTTAAGGCTTTGGAGTTTGCTTGGAATTCGGTCAAGTATGTCAAGAGTAATGCGATTATTGTGACCAATGACCATCAGACTTTGGGCGTTGGTGCAGGTCAGATGAATCGTGTGGCTTCGGTTAAGATTGCACTTGAACAGGCTCGTGAGCGTTTGGATGGAGCGGTTTTGGCTAGTGATGCCTTCTTTCCTTTTGCAGATAATATTGAGGAGATTGCGAAGGCTGGTGTGAAGGCGATTGTTCAGCCGGGAGGGTCGATGCGTGATCAGGAGTCGATTGATGCGGCGAATAAGTATGGTATGACGATGGTGTTTACGGGGGTTCGTCATTTTAGGCATTGATAACTAGGTTGAAATCGGTTTGCTGAAAACTTCTACGCCAAAAGCCAATCGTAGCTTGATTTGGCAATTTTGTAGATATTATTGTAGTAATTTTATAGGAGAATTTGTATGAATGTTTTAGTTATTGGTCGGGGTGGGCGTGAGCATGCTTTGGCTTGGAAGTTCGCTCAGTCTGATTTGGTTGGTCGGGTTTTTGTGGCTCCGGGTAATCCGGGGATGATTGATGTGGCAGAGTTGGTTGAACTTAACGAGAATGATTTTACTGGGTTGATTGATTTTGCTCGCTCAAATGAGGTTGCTTTGACTTTTGTTGGACCGGAAATTCCTTTGGCTAATGGGATTGTGGATAGCTTTAGGGAGGCTGGTTTGAAGATTTTTGGTCCTAGCAAAAAAGCTGCTCAGATTGAGGGGAGTAAGAAGTTTGCTAAGGATTTGATGAAGAAATATAACATTCCAACGGCTGCTTATGAGACTTTTACGGATTATGGGGCGGCTTTGGCTTATTTAGAGCAAGTCGGTGCACCGATTGTGATTAAGGCGGACGGATTGGCTGCTGGTAAGGGTGTGGTTGTTGCCATGAATTTGTCTGAGGCGAAATCTGCACTTAAAGATATGATGCAGGATGCGAAGTTTGGCGATGCCAGCACGCAAGTGGTCATCGAAGAATTTTTGAAGGGCGAAGAATTTTCCTTTATGGCATTCGTTCATGGGGAAAAGGTCTATCCAATGGTGCTTTCGCAAGACCACAAGCGTGCTTTTGATGGCGATTTAGGTCCAAATACAGGCGGTATGGGTGCTTATTCTGATGTACCGCAGATTTCTGAGGAAATGAAAGAGCGTGCTACACAGGAGATTTTATTACCAACAGCTAAAGCGATGATTGCTGAGGGCAATGATTTCACTGGAATACTGTATGCTGGCTTGATTTTGACTGACAAGGGACCAAAGGTCATTGAGTTCAACGCCCGCTTTGGCGACCCAGAAACGCAGGTCATCCTACCTAGACTGGAAAGCGACTTGTTGCAAGTTCTTTTGGATATTCTGGACGGCAAAACACCTGATATCCAATGGTCGCAAGATGCAGTATTAGGCGTAGTTTTGGCGGCAAACGGCTATCCTGAAAGCTACAAAACAGGTACTGTCATTAATGGACTAGACACTTTATCTAAAGACAGCCTGCTTTTCCATAGCGGAACAGCTCAAAAAGATGGCAACTTCGTCACAAACGGCGGACGTGTTCTCTTTGTAGCAGCCAAAGAAAAAGATTTGGCAAGCGCGCAAAGAGAAGTCTATGAGGAAATCAAAAAAATTGACTGCTCAGATTTGTTTTATAGAAAAGACATCGGCTATCGGGCAATTGGGAAGGGATAAAGAAAAAGAGGGCGAATTTCTCGCTCTCTTTTTCTAATAATCATGTTATTTCATCGCACGCAAGAACTCATCTAAATAATCCAACCTAGTCAACTGAGCATTACATTTCACACTATCATGACAAATATAGTTGCCCTTTTTGGTATAAGTCCCATCAGAAGAAGTCTTAGTCGTCGCCAAAAACATAGCAACCCCACTTTCTTCATGGCAAATGGCACAAAAGCCTTTTTGGATATTGGTGGATAAAGTTCCATAAATTCCTGAAAACTTGCCATTTTGCTGGGTCATGATGTACTTTCTCTGCGTACCCGGGTCATTCCAGCCCAGATAAGTCATCACCTGCAAATCAAGAAGCTCCCACTCAGGATAAGGCATTTTCTTAACCTTGCGAAAGGTATTTTCAATTTGCTTATTACTAGGCTGCTTAAAAGGCTCGACTCTCTCCTTAGCAATATCCATAAGTTGCACCAGTTTTGCACGACTCATAGTAATATCCATGACTTGCTCCACTAAATCTTCTACTAAAGAATAGCGCTCGCTAAAGTATTCCTTTATCTTGTCCCTAGTCAATATCTGCACCGCTGTAACGGTTTGGATGTCGTTGACCGACAGGTAGCTATTGACCAAAACAAGCAGTTGTTTTTTCAGAAACATATATTCGTAAGGTTTAATTTTCATCGTTTTAGTCTTCTTTCTTGTTCTATATAAGACAAGTATTGTAACAAATTCCCCAGAAATTGCAAGGAACACAAATTAAGGTTAAGGAAAAATAAAGCAGAGTGTAGAAAAAGCTTTCCTGACACTCTGCTAAAGTTTTATGTTCTATTTGCTTTGCTCTAAACGTTTCACATAATCTGAAAACTCTTCGCCAATCATTGAAAGAATCGTCTGGTTATCCACGCCTTTTTTCATCATGGCGCAAATAACTTTCTCAACTCCATTTTCAATGCCTTGTTCAATACCTTGTTCAATACCTTTCTCGACACCTTTCTCATAACCCGTATGAACAGCACTGTCAATATCCCAACGGTGCTCCTCAGCTCTCTGCGCCCAGTAACGCTCTTTCTCATCCAGAGCTGCTTTTCTCACTGGATTTAAAGCATTTTCAACAAAATCTTCACGCTCGGACATGCTGTCACCTGTATTAAACAATTCCATCCACTCCTTCACTTCCTGAGTAGGTGTTTGAGTTTTGGGAAGTTCAAGCACAAAAGTCGGGAAAATCCTTTCTCAACGAAGTACAAATCATGCTCTTTGTCATACAAATCAAAAGAATGCAAGGCGTCATCATCATCTGGAAACAACTTGAAGTTGAGAATATCCACCGCAATCGTCTTCTTCAAAGTTTGATAACGAGCTTTCGCTCCAATATCCTCAATCGTCTCCCGAAAAACGCCAGCCTGATAGTACAAAGAGCGTTTCTGAAAATCCGCTTGCGAATAGTTCTGCATCTCAATCGTCACTCGCTCGCCATTTTGCAAACTTACCAAAACATCTACTCTAGTTTCTATTATTTTTTCCATCTCGGTTTCTGTCTTGATTGTATCAAGAAAGTCCTTAGAAA
>Ga0268261_10001253_pt1 | contig 17211 bp, 18 predicted proteins | sample TergutNc150P1_FD_190353 | JGI IMG/M metagenome (GOLD analysis project Ga0268261, IMG submission 190353) | Nasutitermes corniger P1 segment gut microbial community from laboratory colony in Florida, USA - Nc150 P1 (SPAdes) (version 2) | ecosystem: Host-associated > Arthropoda: Insects >...
CCCCAAGCCCAAGGTCCAAATAATCTCCCGAGCACGCTATTATGGGCGATATTCAAGTGGTCAGAATGGACATCAAAATTTCTTCTTCGTGGTCTACCCGGGTCTCTCCCGCAGTGTGATAACGCAGGGCCACCTTCTTGTGTCTGCTGCCCTCTGTCAAGTCACGTCTACTGCCTTTAGTTTTTTTTTATACGTCTATAACCGGGTACGTATTCAAATTCGCCAAACATTTTCATTTCCTATCAGATCAGTAAAGCAAATGTCTTGGGTAGATGTTGCAGTCTCTCAACAGTGCCTCTGTGTTCCTTCCTTCATCCGCTCTTTGACACTCTATATTTTTTATTTTTCAAGCTCCTTATCTCCAGAATTTGTACAGGGTGCGTCAGTGAATCGGGCGATTTTAAAAACGCCATGAATAGTAAATGCTTTCATTTATTTAGTTTTAACACATATGAACACAATGTACATATACAAGAATTTAGTTTTTGTCAATTTCAATTTAACCCATTTAACAATTTAACACGCTGAAAACAAAAGTCCTACTTTCCGAAAATAACATCATTCAGATGACCACCATTCCGCTAAGCACTCGGTAAGTCTCTTGCGAACGTCACCCATTACTCTTTGAATCATCTCCACAGGAATTCGTTTGACTTCTTGCTTAATTCGATGTTTCTACTCCTGAACTGTGTGGGGTTCTGGAGCGTTGAATACTTGAGATTTCAGATACCCCAGAGAAAGAAATCACATGCTGAAAGATCGGGTGACCTGGCTGGCCATGTGATGTCCTCATATCTGGAGATAATATGGTTAGGAAACAAATTCCTCACAGCTGCAATGGAATCTCGTGCGGTGTGGCTCGTAGCTCCATCTTGTAAGAAAAACGTTTCTTCAGTTACTGGATGACGAGCAAGCTCAGGACCTAAGAAGCTCTCCAACGTGTGAACGTAACATGGTCCAGTCATAGTTACAGCCTTTTCTCTCTCATCTTCACAGAAATAAGGACCGATCATTCCAAATGAAGATATCGCGCATCATACTGTGACTATGGAACTACAAAGTGGTCTCTCATGAAGTTCTATGGGGTTTATGGCAGACCAATAACGGAAATTTTGTTTGTTAACAAACCCGGATAAATTAAAATGAGCTTAATCCCTCATCAATAAGTTGTTTACAAGCTCTTGGTTTTGATTAATTCACTGCAAAAAAGTCTGACAGAAATTAACTCTGTTTACATAGTCACGTTCATATAGTGCATGAGCAACTTGAATTTTGTAGGGGTAGAAGTAAAGACCTTTGTGTAAAATCCGTCGAACGCTGGCTTCAGACAGCCCGAGTGATACAGAGTGGCGACGCGCAGAACGGTGTGGATTTCTTTCAATGACCTCTATAACTACCGCAATATTCTCGGGTGTACGTAGTGTTTTACACTACCACCTTTCTTCTTTAGTGTAGAACCAGTAGCCTCGACGATTCAAACCCAGGTCTTGATGGCATGGGCTAACGGAAGAGCACGATTGCGACGAACCCCGAACTCTCTTCGAAATTCACGCTGAGCGATCACAAAACTGTTGTAATGTGTGGAAAGAAACTAATTAACATTTGGTTAGCCTTTAGAATTTGGACTTGAAATTAATTTTGATAATTTGATAGGTGTAACTTGCATTTTGTGTTGGCATAGTGGAAACCTTAAATTTGCATTTAGACATAAAAAGTGGTTGAGCAAGTTGCACGCACTAACAGCAGGAAGACTGTATATGCAGAATTCTTTTATGTCTAAATATGCTGTTGCTAAATAAACTCTATGCACTTGAAAACGCTAAGTTACGAGTTTTACGAACTCGTACACCGGCCTGTATGACCGACAGGCAGTATCTTTTGATCCTGTAGTGTCCCACACTCAGAGATCCCGGGTTCCGCCCCGAGCAGAGACGACTAACTAGGGAGAGTGGGCCTTGTTGATTAAGAGTTATAGCTTACAACAAATCTCCTCGACTGGTCTTGAAGAAATAATTTTATTGATGTTTGATGATTGAAGATTACAAATAAATGAATCAGTAAACAAAACGTGAGCGCAGGAGAAGAGTAATTTCTAAGTCACCACCCAACAAAGATGTTGGCCGGTTGGTGGTTTCCAAATGAGTCCCCCTTAGGTAAGCAGAAGTCAGGACTAAATACTGAAAGTTCTGCTATGTCTGCTACGTGTAACCCTTCCTTCTCCTACCCTTGCCTTGCACAAAAAACGTAAGACACAAAGGTTATGCATAGCCTCTAATGTTGTTGCAGCCTAAACATTCGTGCTGGAAGGCAAGTTCCTTGCTGTCTGGTCTGGGGAGCGCAACCTGAGATCAGCGGGTCATAAAAGGCCCCTGGATGCTACACCTCCCCCCTTTAGGGAGACTGGCTAACAAGAAGATTTATTGACCAATCTATGTAATGTATCATCTATCTTTTGCCCACTGGTATAGGCGTACTATGAGGCAAAGAATATCTCATTTCTTTTGGCTCACCTTGTCTGCCTTGTTCTACGTGGAGTCTGCTTGTCAAGCTGACGGTCAGTCCTCTTCTGTGCCCATTAGCGGTACTTACCGTATTCACAATCTTTGGCCTAAATACAATTGTTCCATATGTATTGTCATCAAAATACCACCACCTCATAATCCGTAGCCAACAGTTCCTACAGCAATGGCAAAGGCAGCAACAACAACACAAAAGACTAAAAAACACTACAAGAACCATAGTCCCAATCATAGATATCAATGACATTTTCTTTTCTGCTGAATGCGTGACCTTCCATTCTTGTTCATCAGCAAGTTTCTGAACATTCTCAACTTTGTGGTTTGCCAAATGCAAATCCCCATCATGGGTCGAAATGCTTTTTATTGGAATTTCTAATTGAATTTCGCCTAAAGGAAGTGCGTCAAAAGTCATCTTACAGCAGTCGTGTGTTAGATTCAATTGTTGGTTAATATTCTTGCCTGTATTATTGACAGAGTAGACAGTAAGAGATCTAATCATAACTTTGTTTCCATAAACTGTGCAATCAGACAAAAATGGCAATACACCACTACTACTAATTTCTATATCTGTGGGTTTCTGACCCTTACATAACACTGTTAAACGCTCTGGTACTGGTGCCACATAAATCCATGTATTGTCTCTAAGTGATATCCAATGAGTTTCCTTTAATTCAATAACCTTTTGAGTGCAACTCTGAGGTATCAACCGTATAGGCTGTAACATTAGGATCTCACAATCTGTACTTGAATGGCTAGAAAACAATGGAAAATGTTGCTTACAAATCAGTTCGTTGATTTTAATTCTTTTACACTGCTGTATATCTGTATGTTCTAATTTTGCATAAAATCCTTTAATATTGTCATTCACAATCAATTCTTTCTCAGGTTGTATAAGGGTAAATGTCCCTCCCATACCTTTCACTTGCATAGGAAATGGTATGACTTTGAACACATTAAACACAGAATGCATTACCAATGGGACTTGAACTGTATATACTAGATTACTGCCTACTACATAAACATCTACAATAACAATATCATATAATACATAAGCATAAGCCTCGCTCAGCACAACTGGAACCTCCAGATCGCGCGGAAAGCTGTCCTAACTAATTTTCAGGATTTCAATCAGACGACCTGGTGATAACACATGTGGTTGTACAATCCCATTTTTCGAATTTAAGCACACCTTTATTACTGTGTTATATGCATCTCGAACTTCTTCTATAGCCTGCCGTATTCGCGTAGCATGGTCGTTTAATGCCAATAACAAAGCAATGAGTGCATATCTATTCTCAACTTTTTTGTTTTCAACATTAACAAAATTTAGAATTTGTTTTCAACATTTAACAAAATTTAGAATTTTGTGTAACTCCTTTGTTAAAGTCAATTCATTTGTTGACACAATATGTAGGGTCTGGTTTCCGGATTTCACTGTGAACCGAACAACAATAGTCTGTTCGCGGGTCAACTTCAGCCAATTCAATTGCTCCTCCTCTAATTGAGAAATTTTTATTGTAAAATGCTTCACTATCAGAATCCAACATTCCAAACAGTGAGTGTGCTTTATGGCCTACGAGACTGAAGATACACCTCTTCTGTCTGTGACTACCCCGTTCTGTCCTAGTAAGCTGCAACACTAGCCATCTCATTTCCTGTACCTTATCATATTCCTTCTTAACTGTATCAAGCACACTGTTACAGACTGTTGGATTTGGTTGCCACGAGTTACTGTGCCTTATGCAAAAGGCTACCGTGAAGTCTATGTACTTCCTTATTGCATCCACATTATTGCTAGCTCCTTCTAGACTTAGGTAGGTAACTACCCTCCATTCGGTGGAGAACAGTCTAGCTGTGCCCACAGGCTGGTAATACAGACCGGGTGAACTCTGCACTGGTTCAAATTGGAATTCAATATCCTGACCTGCGATTATTACTACGCATAGTAGGGGTTACGCAAATATAGTCAGCATCTGTAATCAAGCAAAAGATAGCTTAGCTCGGTTTGCATGAATTTTAAGTGTCTTGGATCGCTTCGTTCGTAGTAACAAGATCGGCCCTTCAATTCCTACGATTTCATACGGCCCTACGTATGGTACTTCTAGTTTCTTGGATCTTCCTCTACGAACACTTTCGTCCTTCACCAAAATTTGTTCGCTTGTTTTGAACTTAGGTACATGCACATACTGGCCATAATGTCGTTTGTTATAAGCTTTTGATATTTCTAAATTCTGGCGCGCCATCGCATAGCTGCTTTGCAGCATGGCTTCCAGTTCCTTTAAATACGTATCATAAGCACTTGGAGGTTGTCTCTGCAGGACACCTGGTAGATTAGGCAGTCTTCCGAATAATAGCTGGAAAGGCATGTAACTGGTTGCAGAATGCGGTGTCGTATTATGCACGAAAGCCGCATACTTCACCCACTGGTCCCAGTTACTCAAATCGGCGGCAACATAGCTCCTCAGGTATTTGATTAGGCTTTTGTGTGAACGTTCATTCGAACCATTCGATTGAGGCCGAAAGCTTGTTGAATGGGTGTGTTTAACACCTAACAGTTTTCACTCAAGAACTGGCTCCCACAATCATACAAAATGTTTTGCTGTATTTTCTATATAAGCACAACATGATCCACAAACGCCTTCGTTACTTGCTCCGCGGTTTGGTTCTTCAATGGCACCGCTATTAAAAATTTGGATAAAGCATCTTATACTGTCAATATGTAGCGGTATTGTGATCTACTGGGACTAAATGGACCTATTATATCAATACTACATTTTTCAAATACAATGGATGGCGTATCTGTTATCACGAGCGGCATCCTAGTATGACATTGCGTCATTTTATTTTTCTGACGCTTTTCACAGACTCTAATATAATCGTCCTTCATGCCCTGCCAATTTATAAACGGCTTCAATTTGCGGTATGTGCAATTTACGAGGATTGTCTGAAAAGTTCTCAGTAACAATAAAAAAAAGAATTTACAATTTTAAAATTATTTTTTTCAGCATATCTCCCTTAAGACTAATACATTTATTCCAGAGAGATGTAACAAACAAATCCGAACAATCGCACGGTCCAGCAGGTGCTTACGCCCTTCTCTCACGGTTAGAGAACACAGAATGGGTCTTCCAGAAGAGCAAGGTAAGGGGAAAATTTGGAAATATAAGGGAGGACGTGACAGTAGGATGGAGACAGTTTCACAGTGAGAAACTTGATAACTTGTACTGTTCACTACACATTGCGGTGACGTCTTGATGTTCGTGAAACTTCGGGATTTCCAAAGTCCAACATCACCCATTTTAATTCCATTCATTCGACATTCCATGACAGGTTTCGAGAAATCGTGATGAAACCACTTGGCTGGCAATGCGACTTCCCATACTACCTGGCTCGTATTTCCTGTATCAGCCAAGTGAGGTGGATTTCTTTTGTTCTTAATGGAATGAGACTCTGCTTCAGTCATTTACTGCGTTGTGTGCTTACCAAAGTTTTGTATTTTATTAAAAATAATTTTTCATTCCTTTTGAGGTTCTTTTATATTTTTATTGTTGGTATTTCGTAAGTTGTTGGAAACAAATGGACGTTTTATATTGAAAGTATGTTTTTCGACATTCGTGACTGTCTTAGCAGTCACAATCACGAACATTGAGACTCTGTTGTAACAGTACGGTAAAATAAAGGAAGACACGTAGCACGTATGAATTTTCACGCAGATCTTTTCGGCAATCCAGAATGTAAGGCATTAGCCAATAATGCTGCCCTGTCGGTCTCAAGCAGCAGTCTAGAGCCAATAACCAGAAAACCGTAATGTATTCAAGGCCTGTGCTACCCGTTCTATCAATTACTGGTTGTTTAGACAAAACATCCCTTGTGTTTTAATTATACATTTATAAGCAGAAGAGAAAATATGCAGGATCACAGTCTAGACACAACTTTATCTGTGTGCAAACTAGTTACATGTTTCGGCTATATACAGCCATTATCAGGCTACACAGAGGAAAGTAAATAAGCAGACCTATAATACAAAATAGCCGAAACATATAGCTGGTTTGCACACAGATAAAATTGGATTTAGACTGTGATCTTGTATATTTTCTTTTCTCCTTATACTAGTATATTTACTGGGTTACTGGCCTCCCTCCCCCCTTTACCCGCAACTTTCCAGTTCCCAGTCCTCAAATGTACAGTCTGTACTGACGCCTCCTCTGTTTATATTGCAAGGACTTTCCTCAAAACAACTACGCGACCAAGAAGACGATAACACAGGGTAAGATGGACCTCGCGTTGTTGACGGCTAACACCTCCCAACTGAAGCAGCTTCTGGAGGTGGGACTGGCGTACCCGTACTACGCGCTGATGATGACGTTGGTGTGTGTCTCCGTAACTCTGCAAGTAAGCACAGGGAGTCATGTGCTGTTTCCCTGAGAAGCGCTGAGGCCGATGCAACAGTTGATCGTAAAACATATAATACATTGTTTTCTGTCAGGTACGAACTGAGGCCGAAGACACAATTGACCATCAATAACATGACACAAGATGGCAGCATTCTGAAAGACAAGATTAATATTTGGTTTGTTGGATTGCTTTCGAACATAATTCGCCGCCTGCGTTAGTTAACAAAGCACATAGAGATTGCCATCTCTATGTGCACACTCTGGGTTACGATATACGAAGTGGTACGCTTTTGCCTGACGTCAGATGTGGATTTCTTTGGTCTGTATGCCACGTCCCGGTTTTTGACCAGCCGGGAGATAATCGGACGGACGAGAACACAACTTGGAACTTTAATAACATCTTCGGTTCTAACCGGCCGGTCGAACGAGCAAGAAAGCTGTTATCAAGCAGTCGTGCATGCACAGTGATCTGCAATGGATCGTAATTCAATTATTGCTCCGTTCTTGTTGTACCATCGTCGTAAACGCAGACGTAACAGGTTGCACTGGGTTCATCCAATAATTCAAAAAGGTGCCTTTTACACACTTTTACACACTATTTGGTGAACTACGAGTTGACGCATACAATTTTTTTTAATTATTTTCGAATGTCTGTTTTATCTTTCGACCAGAAGCATCGCCGCTTGAAGGAGAGTCTTCAGCGTCGTAACAGTAAAATGAGGAACTACATTCAACCTGTAGAAATGTTGGCTGTTGCAATCAGGTAAGTAATGTTTGTGTATGCTTTAAAAGAAGACTTTGATTATTAAATAAAACAAATTATTTTCAGAATTGAAAATTATTTATTGATATATTTTAACCTATTAGCGTGACACAATCTGTAATAATTTAGGATGTATTTTTTGTAACTACACACACGTGAAATCACTGCTACAGTCTGTGTGATTTGAAGTTACGGAGAGTGATGGTGACGGAGTGTGTACTGTAAAATCACGGTCCGTGGAGGAAAATGCACCTGTCTGTCGTTGAGAATACTGGCCATATTGGTTTGGCGTTGGAGGTGACCGAGACGGGTTGTGCATTGCCGGTTCTTGTCCCGCAGTGCGCGGCACCATTCCGGTGTCAAAAGCCAGTGGCTGGACTTTAGTAATATTTAAGTGATGAGGGTTCATAGTATTTGTATACACTAATAATGGATTATTTTCCCCAACATGTGAAAGTGTGAAATGGCTGGTTGTACACCAGAAGAGGCTGACTAGAAAAGTTGCTTGGTTTTCGTTGTTTAATATTTGCTATTAACTGAAGAATTCCCATCTGAAAATCAAGGGTCTCCTCTTTGTTGAAATTTTGAAGAGACAGAATAATGTCTTTGAAAAATGACAGGTGCCGATTTGGCTGGTTTCCTTCTTCCAGTACTTTCATTATTCTTAACTTAAATTCATCTGGATTACGCTTTCTCTTTCCACACTGCAGTGTTCGTGGTTTTCGGGAAGGAGTTTCTTGGGAGAAATTATTCATATCATCCCTATTTTGTTCAGCTGTAGTAACCTGAGACCCCTCCATATTATCCACTGATAAACTGTCGGCTGTTTGTCTTCCATTGATCAGTTTCAATAGGAAATTAAGTTGATCGCTGTACACATATTTTCTAGCTTTTGAAGACCCCGCACCAGACTTCGTTGTTTCTTTTTTTTTTTACATGACTTTACATAGCCGTCTCGGATGTTTCCCCACCTTTTTATTACTTCTTTACCTAAAAATACAAAATTACATATAAAAAAATAGAAGTTGGGAGTGGGGTGTGTTATAATAATAGTACAAATGACAAAGAGCTATTAATTACAAAATTCCTTTTTCCAGTTATCTAGCGTGTGGATGCAGTTTTCATGCCCTACATTTCTCTTATCGGATTGGAATCTCAACAGCAAGCAAGATAGTCAAAGAAGTATGTCTTAGTATTTGGTCTATCATGCGTCCAAAATGTATTCCCATACCTACAAAAGAGCAGTGAGAATTGACTTCTTTGGAGTTTGAAAGAAGAGCTAATTTCCCGCATTGCTTAGGGGCCGTCGATGGAAAACATATTTGAGTAATCAAACCGGAACAGAGTGGCTCGATGTTCTATAATTACAAAGATTTTTTTCATGGTATTAATGGCCATGGCAGACACTAACTACCGCTTTGTGTACGTTGACATTGGCAGTTACGGAAAAGACTGTGATTCTACAAATTTTAAACGATCCACGTTATGGACATCAATTCAGACAAATATGCTGGAATTACCCAGTGAGAGGCCTCTTTCAGGAACAGAAGGTCCAAATGTACCATACTTCTTTTTAGGAGATGGGGGATTTGCGTTAAACAAAAATAAACAAAATCAATGGTAGTGGATAGCTTCGGGTGTTACCCGGCAGCCGGCCGGTGAATTCCCGGCCGGCCAAATGACCGGGTTGTATGAATACTCCTATGCTTTCCTGTGTTCCACTACTTTGTCGGGCGGTAATCGGAACCTGCTGGCCGGTCGACAGCCGGAACGTGTGAACGAGGCCTAATCACACGTTCCGGTTATCGACCGGCCAGCAGGCACCGATTACCGCCCGACAAACTAGTGGAACACAGGAAAGCATAGGCGTATTGACACAACCCGGTCATTTGGCCGGCCGGGAATTTACCGGCCGGCTGCCGGGTAGCACCCGGAGCTATCCACTAGTATGGCCGTTCACCAGACGGTAGATGAGTCAACAGTGGTGCACGTGTTGTTTATAGACACGTTCACACACTCCGGTTTTTACCCGGCTGTATCCGAGCGATAACTCCACTGCAGTGTCAATAGAGTACTGAAACAATAGTCTTCCAGTGGTGAAGATGGGCGATTTTTGAGTTCGACATTGATTTATTAATATCTCTGGTGGAAGCCAGGCCCGTGTTGTGGGACAAGACGGATGATATTTATAAAGACAGAAACGAAACGAAAAAGGCATGGAGAGAAGTTTGTATTTGTCTTCAAGAAGACTTAGAAGCTCTAGGAGATGTTCAAAAGGACGGTTTTGGTGAGCATTGTCATAATTTATTGAACACAGCTGACTGCAATTCCTACAAAATTATGTTTTTTTTTTATTTTATGTACTCTACTGTTCATACTTTTTACATCTGCCAGGAAGCAGCTCCAGCATCTGTTAGAAAATAATCAGCTACTTTATTTCTTACATCGTTCGCTGTTAACCCCCCACGTACTGATTGTCCATCAGGCACATCTTCAAGACCAGACACTGTCAAAGCTTCTTCAAACTTATAACCATCTCTCTCGCGAACAAAATTGTGCAGAACAACACAGGCCTTAACAATGTCCACTGCAAAGTCAGGACTGACATTAAACGGTCGCTGGAATATTCTCTATTTATTGCTCAAAATTCCAAAAGCACATTCCACATACCTTCGTGCTCTGCACAAGCAATAGTTGTACATTCTTTTTTTAAGTCAGTTTAATTCCACCAAAATGTCGAAGTATATTTCTGTTTAACGCAAATCCCTCATATCTTAAAAAGATGTATGGTACATGTGGACCTTCTGTTCCTGAAAGAGGCCTCTCACTGGGTAATTCCAGCATATTTGTCTGAATTGATGTCCATAGCGTAGGCCTAAGTGTTTTGTGGCGTAGCGCGTGGATATTGCAGGGGCCTGTCATATGACGTCACGTGGCTGTCCCTTGTAGCATTACGGCAAATCTCTGCAGATGCCAGATTTCAATTTCGCCTGGGACTGCGGTTTGAGTGGTTTTACTCGGACAATCCAGGCGAATGTCGGGATAATGTGATTGTTAGGGAACGGCCGTTTCCTTAATAATACTTTCCAATTCGCCATTAAACAAATATCCCTCCCACTTGACGCTCTCCCCAACACAGCAGACACGTTCACACATCGCATCTCTTCGACGTCGTCACAAACAATAAGTTAGGAAATACGCACAGGGAGTGGAGGGATAGCCCCATTCGTTATTAACATCGGCAATAGGTGGAAGTCAGCAGCAGATATGAAAGGCTTTCTTTATACTCGAGACAATTCATGTTCCGACAAATGTTAGAGAGTTGTTCTCAAAGCACTTACAGAACCGCTGGTTAGTGTCGAAAGGTTTTTATCTAACTTATTAGTATCAAATTCCATCAAAAGACGTTTAGTCCCACAGATATTGCGGAAAGAACAGCCGCTAGAGTTCGTGTGAAGGAGCTAAACAAAGGCTCATAGCCGCTGATAGTTGGTAAAACGTTACTTCCGGTGACGTTGCATTTTGTTTATTAGGCCTGATATGTAACTCTTCAAAGCCCTGTGGTCACTATATTTACCACCAGGTTTAACATTCAACAGTTCCACGTTTTATCCACACCGTGTATTTATGTGTTTTGTGTGGATCTGAGAACAAACAGCGATTATTTCCCTATACAGCGTTAACTGACTGATTTTTATAACCGAGATATTGAGTGTTTACTGCGCGGTACGAACTGAACTTAGTGTAATGTATATTAATTCTTTAAAGCCCAGTGGCCAGTATACGTACCACCAGTCAGCCAACAATTCTACATTCTGCCCACACAGTGTATTAATGTGTTTTGAGTGGATCTCAGAACAAACAGCGATTATTTCCCTATACAGCATTAACTGACTGGTTTTTATACCTGAGATATAGAATGTTTACTGCGTGGTACGGACTGAATCTATAAATATGTTTGAGCTTAATGGAAAAGTCAGCCCAAATGCTCAGCTTCTTCCCTCTGCCGCCGTCACCCAAATTCCACCCCCAAACTCGCTAACCTCTTCACTTCCCCTTGCCTTATATGTAGCCTTCCTTCACCGCAAGGACGTTCAGGCACTGACTGCCAACATTCGAGCAGTATAATTTTCTGTTTCCCCCTAATAATAACATAAATGCACTTATATTTGGCTGTCTCCGGTATAGAGGACTTAACATAATAAATGCTTCACCTTATCCAGTTGGGTATTAAGCCATTATACAGCAGTCGTGAGCGAAACTGCTTGCAGAAATCCCGCCCGGCCTCTCGTTAGTATCAGCACGGGACTGCTCCCCGAAAACTCGTGAGCGATGATCTGTGCTCGTGAGGAAGGTTTGGCTGAGACACGCGTCGGCTGCGGTGCGCATAGCAAGGCGCAGAGTGTATCTTTGCACTGTCACGAGAAGTTCTGGTCAGCTGTTGGGCAGCTGGCAGGACACATGGGGCATTCTGTGTGAGCGGTAGTCGCATTTGCCAAGGGTGCTGGCCACATTAGAAGGCAGTGCAGAACGCAGCTACGTTCATCACCGTCTCGCCAAAACAAAAGTTTTCCCTGTGTGCCTGCATTATGGCAGTGCGGCGACACTTTCATCACTGCGAATTAAGTGGTGTGCCAAATTACGGTGCCATGCTGGGGTTGAGAATTCACTCTCTCTCTCTCCCTCTCTCTGCGGCTGCAACCAATCGACAGCTGATGTGTGCACTGACCAGCCGTCCCCAGCATGTGCTCCGCGGATCCCACGGGATCCGCGACCAGGTCCCAGGTGATTGGTGGACACGTTTCTGTAACGGCTGCTTTGAAGTTTACTTATTTTTAATTAAAGTAATAATGTTTTGTTAAAAATAATCTCGGAACTTCTTTAATTGGCTGTGTGTTTATTCCGTATGACCGTCAGAATATTATAACCGACCGGCTCGCCTTACTCGCTCATTCGGTATGCATGAAACCTAATTTTCAGGAACTACAGTAGGATGAGTTTGATAGGCTTGGCGAAGAACTGAAGATACTATTTTGCTGAGTTAATAATCTGATGAAGCTGTTGCGATTTTATTTTTAGTCATTGGGCGCCTAGTTGATACAAGTTTTCATTTGCAGATGATAAACGTAGCACGGATTGCTGTCACACGTAGCGCATTCACTGTATTTTTACTTCACTGAATAATAAATTATGTTGTCCGAAACTTGGTACTACCATTTATGTCCAATTTAATATTATTTGTCTAAACTTTACCCCCGTAGAACACTTACAAAATTTCTAGTTATGTACTTTTGTCTGTTAATCAAGCCGAAAACTGGAGCGATGTACAAGCACGTCCTACTCCTATGACAATCGAAAGACTTGTGTCGTTTACGACAATACGCAAAATTTAGTTTCCCTGGTCCAAAATTCCCCCTACTTTAATTTGCCTGACTAACCTGATTGGTTCCCCGTAAATTTAGTAGTCTCGTAATAGGCCGAAAACTTTAAAATTTTGTATTCTTTCTCCCCATTGGTTCCTATGACTGTCGCGATATCTTTTTATCTTAACTCATGCAAACCCCGAATAGACGCGTTCTACTGGACATTTTTAATGTGCTACCGTAGCTAACACGGTATCCACCCCCTCGTGATTTACATTGCGAAAAAGCGTCAAACCCTCGAATTTTGACTGTCCTAGCAAACTTCAAAATCCCATTAAACTTGACGTTGACAAATACGTAACAAGTAGAATTCTCCTTTGTAAATGTTTACCGCGCCTCCTATCCTCTTCTAATCTCTAACTGTCTCTTTCTTCAAGTACATCTCTATCTTCTTTCACATATGACTCTCACTCTCTGCCCTATGACCATACCCTCTTGCTGTCCTACTGACCTTTTGTATCCCCTTACCAGATGCTTCTGTCCCCTCTCATTCGGCAACATATGTACTTCTACATTCCAGAAAACAATTTTGAACATACTCTAAATAATAATTGTTTCCACCGGTTATAGACTCCCCTGTGAAAGATTGATATCTTTCGCAACGCTAAAGTTTGAACGCTTTCAGTGCTGCGTCCATCTCACACGATCAATAACACAAACACAGATATTACACATATTTCATTTTCCTTACATATGCTTAGGCAGTTTGTTATACACCATGGAGCTTAGACAATTCAGTAAAACATTCCACTATTATACTCACTCTCAGCTGATAGAGCATTGACCTACCCTAGCCTCTTTTAGGTCAACTACCTGGTTTACGATCCTTAAAAATACCCTTTCTTTGTCTCCCTACTTCCTCATGGTTTTTGCAATTATATACCTCTATGCTACTAGTACGTTTCCAAAATTTCCTACTGCTACTTTGAAATTTACTAATACCACTACATTCATGAACAAAGCATATAAGAACACACAAATAATAAGCAAATTGATTACACGAATAAACTGAACTCTAAACAAACAAAATAAATGAATTAAACACAATTGAATAAATGAATGACCTACAAATTTAGAGAAACTGCTTAAACATAAATACTCATTGAACACAAACTACACCAACGAACTCTAAACAAACAAAATAATCGAACACAAACACAAATGAATAAATGTAAATAATGTTGAAACCTGAATACCCATTGAACACAAACTACGTTAACATTCAAATTTTCACAAGCAAATTTACGTCTGAATTAACGCTTGTCACTGGGTCATTACGTTGTAATAACAACAGTTTAATCTTGTCTGTTACACTATAACTCATTTTCACAAGTATCATTGTTACACACGCGGTATCTTATTTTGCAACTGCACTTCACTTTACATTTAGTTTCTTCCACACACTCCTTACTTATATCTCGTGTGTTAAGCATAAACACAAAGAAGAAATTATCAACTCACGCTTTAAGTATAACTAACTTACATAAAAAACTCAATATTATATCAGCTATAAGTGAGTATGCCAAAGCTTAATTTGCTTAAGTACCAATGTTATTCTACTCACGATAGGTAAGTTACAAATTTTCTAATATTTTCCTTTCTGTGTATACTTAAATTCTGTCTCTCTTCCTATTCTTCTCTCATTTTTCCTAAGTTTGACAGCATTTTATTAACCCTTCCTTTCCTAAAATGTTTATTTCAACAGGTGGTGTTTTTACCACATTTACCCCCATACCATTGCATTATAAATGATTCTTTATTTATGTGAATCTGAGAAGTGCTAGATATATATATTCATATTCATTTTCACAATCGCGTTATGGCTTGCGAAGAAATAAATCTGTCAATACATCAGTAACTGCTATAATCTCATCATCTTTAATTCTCTTCTTTTTTCTGCTTCTCTTCTCTCTTCACACCTTCTCACACATCTGTTTCTTCTTTACATGCATCAGAATCCAGTTCTACTCTTGCATCACAGTTGCAAATATTCAGATAATGCTAATAAATGGACTGGATCATCCAAATACATAAACAAATTGCTGTTGATTTCGTCATCCCCTGAAACCTTTTCTCAAAGCCCTAACAGGTGCAGATAATCTGTTCTTAAGCCCATAAGGAACAGCCTTAAATTAGTAAGCTTTACTCTGAAACTGGAACGCCGTCCATTGTCTAGACGTTTCTTTAAGTGAAACTTGAAGAAATGCGTTGCTTAGGTCCAAGGTGGTAATATAACATGCACCGTGAAATTTCTGAAGTAATTCGCGCAAAGGTAACACCTTCGTGCGGTCTGCAGTCATCTGCCGGTTAATTCTCTTGGCATCGACGCAAATACGAAGCGGTTTGGCTTCCCTAACGACCAGTGTCAATGGGTTGATATAAGACGAAAATGATTCCTCCAATATGTCGTCTTTCAACATAATTTGTACCTAATCACGTACCTGATCTCTTAAAGCAAACGGAATAGGTCTTGAATTGGCACTAGTAGGCATGCTACCTTCTATTTTAAATTCATATTCGAATTTAGTGCATCTACCGGATCGCTTTGTTAGATGTTGTTGATATTTAATTAATACATTATACAAATCTTCTTGTTGTTGTGGTGACAAGTTGTTATTTTCACTTACTTTGCCGCGTAATTGCTCCGCTGTTATCATTTTATCATCAGTCATGTGCCCTGTGTTCAGTCCCTGTTGTGTATGTTGTGTGTCGACAGCATTAGTTTCCGAACGAGTCGCCGTAAAACACAAAGATCTTTCATTAGCAGCATTTATAATCTTCCTACATTCTTTATTTATTTCGTGCCCTGTAGCACCGTAACCGTCAGCGATGTGACCTTCCTTGTCCTGCGCAAGGGTATTAACTTTATTACTATAAAAGTTCCGACGTTCATTGTCGTGTCTGGAGGCAAACTCCACATATTCATCGCGATCCCATACTCGGCGCGGAATTATTAAATCAACTTGATCTTCAATGCGCTGCTCTTTATTCTTCTCACTTACACTAGTTTCCCTTTCCTCATTCTTAACTAATGCGTCGTCCTTGCCTGTGACAATGGGTTCGGTAGGGTACTAACCTGAATCAGCTGTTAACGATGGTAGTTTTCGAGGAAAATTTGGCACAAGTCCAAAACTATGAAACTGATTTTCAGATGATGACTCTTCTAAGGCATTTGTCGTTTCTTTGATGCCAATAAATTCAATTTTAGTGTATTCACCATTAATCTTGAGCGTAATGCTCCGCTCTGCAAAGTTAATTACTGCCTTGTAGTCTACTAGGAAATCTAATTCCAGTATGGCATCAGTTACAAGTTGCGGTGAAAGCAAAACGATTTGATTTACTTTAAAGCCACCTATTTTTACATCTAGCATTGCCTGTTCCTTTACCCTGTTGCTTTTCTTATTGAATGCACTAAGAAGATTCACGTGTTGCGTTGGTAGCTCAAAACACTTAAGTCCTTCGTGCAGTAACCTATTGTAGAGATGTTCATTCATAATAGACAATTCACAACCCTATCAATCAATGCAAATAGCTCCTGGTCTAACATTTTGATTAATAATTTCGGACATTCATGACGCCTGTTTTCAGCTATGTATAAGGTGTAGCCGATGTCATCTGTTGCTGTATTATCCGTCGACTCTCCGCTGATGTTTACTGTTGTTAATTCGAAAAACTTCTCAAATTCAAATGTTTTAACAAGTTCCAAAATATTCAAATTTCCGTCACTAATTCTATCAGCTCTGCTATTTGATTGGTTGGGATTAGAGATGTTATTTTCGGTTATGTAAGTGGACTTGGTCCGCTCAGCAATCAAGTCCTTTAATTGTTTAAAGCCTGGGCCTCGTTGTTATGGCTCCTGTCATTCCTGTCTGAGTTGACTGGTGTTGTTCCTATGCGCGGGTCAAATAGCTGTGCATTGGGGTTAAGGCGGCCTGAGCTATTGCCTTCCGCTCTCCCTTCCTGTGTAATGTTCAAAATTACAGGCTATTACTTTGGTCTGATAAACTCGAAACTTGTTGCTCAACGCTTGCCCCAGTTACGAAGCACAGAATGAAGGAAGTTACAGTCGTCTTGCCCAACAGTTTCTTCGTGTCAGCACGACCCAGTTACAA
>Ga0268261_10001254_pt1 | contig 17203 bp, 12 predicted proteins | sample TergutNc150P1_FD_190353 | JGI IMG/M metagenome (GOLD analysis project Ga0268261, IMG submission 190353) | Nasutitermes corniger P1 segment gut microbial community from laboratory colony in Florida, USA - Nc150 P1 (SPAdes) (version 2) | ecosystem: Host-associated > Arthropoda: Insects >...
TGCTGAGATCTTGGATTCGAATCCCACCGGGGGCATGGATATTTGTCTGTTGTGAGTGTCGTGTGTTGTCAGGTAGAGGTCTCTGCAACGAGCTGATCACTCGTCCAGAGGAGTCCTACCGACTGTGCTGCGTCGTCGTGCGTGATCTAGAAACATCAAGAATGGGTGCTCCATATATATATATGACATTAGTCGCCTAAGGGTTAATACTGAATGTAACCAATTATATTGATCTTATTTCTTTGCAATATTATCACTTATATATACAGAATACTTTTATTAATTACTTTTACTTTATTGGATTGCGTTATAAATTATTCTAAACTTGTCCGTGTATATAACTTGCAATAAGTGAAAGTAGCAAGGTTGATTCATTGTTTAATGTCCATTGTTGGACTGGTGGCAGCATTTACTACCAGATCAATTAACGACGGTGATAACAACATAGTGTCCATTACGTTAGAATTATCAGGAGTTATATTCCTACCCCGTGGGCACTACAACACTAATGTACATTTGTTTTCCCCTCCACCAAAAATACTGTACCACCCAAACCCCACTAAATTAACCCTTTGTCAGAATTAAGCGCAGACTAAAACTTAAACATGGACTGCGTTAAGAGCAGTATTTATCATATGACATTCAGCGGCTTTCAGCATCACACCATACGTTAAAAACATCATGGTCAGTGCCACTGAGTCAATTATTAGTCTCTATGGTATAAATGGGTCTTTCATAATCACGTAAATACAAAAGTAACGATACACACTTTGGCTTCGAATGTCTCCTGACCATAGCCATCCAACTGCTGTGCGGCCAGGATATAGTACTCCTCTGCTGTGCCTTGGGACAAGCCAGCCAGAGCTGCGTGCTGCAGTATCACAGCTTCTGTCAAACTCTCCAGGTTGCCATCTGACGTTAGGTGCTACCATAATCACCAAACCAAAGGTTAATTATAATCACAAATATCCAGAGTAAAAAAAAAATCAGCCTTAGCAGTAGGTGTGAACAGGACAATGTTTCAGAATGTTATTTCTGGACTTCATGAAACACAAACAATAAGTAAGTCCCATCAGATGTAACAACATGTGGTTCTATGGCTAGGTATCAAAATTTTGGATGAACTTGAGTTCTCCATTTGAGTCTGCCCTATTGCTGCTCAGTGCATCAGTAAAAAAAAGTGCACCATTGCCCCAGGCACTGAGGCTCTGTACAGTCTGTACGGCCCATAGGAAGAATAAGGTATAGCTCTACTGTTTCATGACCAACGGCACTAGTAGGGGGTGAGGAGTCAGCGTCACACCCCGGCCACTCTTTACCCCCCGGCAAAGACCTGGTACCCATTGTACAGGAGGCTGGGTGAGCCCCAGGGCCAGTCTGGACAGGTGGGGAAAATCTCGCCCCCACCCGGACAGTCCAGTCCATAGCTAGTCGCTATACCAACTGAGCTACCCGGTCCACTACTCAGTGCATCAATCAGGCATACTTTCCCCAGAGTGGAACCAATGAAGAAAATGGAGCAAGTTGCTGAAATGTTGATTTCCAACCAAATTCCGATATGGCTCATAATCACACAGAATTTTTGTGCATTTCTTTCAAAATGAAATCTTCATATTTTACATTCTTGGCATATTTGGCTCCATTAAATCTGCAGTAATCGAAATTACCTTTGGAAAGAGCGCGAAGTCCTTTAGGTATTCTGCGGTATGCCGTTCTAGATCATGATTCCCAAACTCAGCTGAAATAATAACAAATAAATATTTAGACACAATTTAGAATTCTACAATATTTGAATGAAGCAGGATGTGATGGACAGGACACACAGCATGGATGGGTGAAAAAGCCATGAATTCCATGAAGCAGAGTGAGAAGCTAAGATTTTTTCTAGATAGATAAGAAATTGCCAAACTTTCAAGGAGCTTCAAGATTCAGTAGTGTGTTCACAAGAGTAGCCAGTAGCCCTTATGGTGTGCCAGACGAAATCAACGCATATTCATATGAAATTTCTTGCTAAAAAATTGTTTTGACATGTATATGTCTTGGGCGACGTTCATTCCAGTGAAACTCGCAAGAGTCGTAACACAGTGACGTCATCGCAGCCTGCGCAGTGGAACCTTCTCGAAGCGATAACCTTGTCTCGCTACCGATACGTGTGTGGGCATGGAAAAGGGGAAGGGAGGGAGGGAAGCAGGACAGAACAACATATAACTTCTACCTTTAACGATAGAAGTACCAGATCATGTATATGTCTTAGGCTAGACTTATACATGTCACACGGTAATAAAATACAACCGGTACGCGCAGAAAATGATATGCATAACGTGTAACATGTATAAGTCTAGCCTAAGACATATACATGATCCGGTACTTCTATCGTTAAAGGTAGAAGTTATATGTTTCAAGATGGTGAGTATATATATATATATATATATATATAATCTGGAAATAACAGTCATGTCCCATCTGAATTTCGGTGGCTCCGCGGCTGTAACGGCCTGGTGTTTTTTTTTTTTAAATCCTTTATCGCTTTACCCCTGGCACTACTTACGACCAAAAACTAACAGACATTTACAAATGCATATACTTGATAAAAGTAGCGGCTCCAGGTCTAGAAAACAGAGATTAACGGCCGTGGGGACCCGTTGCGCTGACCACGTGACACCCCTCTACCCGCAAAAGTTGGCACTAACTTCACCGACCGGCGGCGGCCGCTCTGTCGGTATAGTTCGCTCGCGGACTAAGGCCACGGAGTTTAGTTTAGTTTAGTTTATATTGTGCATTGTTGGTTGAAATAAATACTAAAAACAATTAAAGCAGTGTCTGAACATAAAATGTTTTATCACTAGTGCACACTTGTAACATAAAAATGCACATTCTTGACATACATGTCTACATTGAGCTATAAAAATGGCAGTGTTTAGCGCCTGAACATCCAAGGTCTTGGATCGATATTTCAGCCATCAATAATGGCCAGGAAAGTGTTTACACTCATACACACACCCGCCAACACTGTTCTGGAGCCAAACAGCTCCACTTTTATATCAACTAACAGGCCTGTATACATACTTATATAAAATCTCTAAAATTATAAAAGGTTCATTCCTATTTAAAATATGCAGCAAGTCAACTGTACTACCAGAGAAAGCTGTTTTTTCAATTTTTTTTAATCTAATGACATCTGTTTTCTTATGTTGACCTACCTCATTTTTGCGTAAGGCACAGTTTATCAAACACAGCACAAGTAGTTCGAAGTATCAAAGATGTGATATGAAATATATTTACAATTCATATAATTAATTCGATATTATTGTTAAATATTCTCCTCCGCTGCCAATGACATTAGTATCAGTACAATGACACATGACCACATGAAGAAAAGAGAAAACTCCAGCAAATCCTGCATATTGAAATATAATTCTCATAAAGGAGATGGTCCAAGATAATACTATGCCAATAAGTGAACTATTATCACTAGTCTTTAGAGTACCATTAAATATTTCATCTCATAACCTTGGTCTGAAAATAGTTTTCTACTTGCTGAATATTTATGGGGCTAACTGAAAAATCTAACCTTCCACAATGGTGAATGTCCAACACAATAACGGTACACCTGAAACACCTACTGTCACAAGCATATTAAGAATCATTTGGTATGCCTCTCACAACATAGGTCTAGAACTAATTCTTTACTTGATGACAATTTCAGAATGTAATTACAAAATCTGTAATCCTAACTGGTCAAAGGAATACCTGAACACAATTTAGGTCCTCATTTTACCAAGTGGTTTTAGTGTATTTCTTCAAGCACATACATATTAATAAAGGCACTGCTGGTAACACCTCATATGCATACAGGATGTCCTCATAGCATAAAAAGATAGGCAGTGTACATAAAACTTGAACACTGTGGACATTCACATGATTTTTATACCTCCTCAGCTGTTCTCACTCAAAGGGAATGCTTGTATGGTGATTTCATGTCACTGGAATACTTAGGTCTTCATGTACAGTGTCTGATACTTTTCCCCAATTTTAACTAAATCTGGATTTTCATGAGACAGCAAATTTTAAATTTCTTGGCAGTTCTTTACAGAAGTCCCCAAAATAAAATTTTACAAAAATCCGTTCCAGTGACAGCTGCACTGACACATGCGGACAAATGGACATGATGGTAATAGGCACTTTCTGCAACTGTGCGAATGCACCAAATGAATTATATACATACAGACGATAAGAAAAGCGTGACACACCAATATGCATGACAAAGAAGTCAGGCATTCTTTACATAACTGATAGTTTTTCCTTTTATTTCTACAAAATGCATCACAACTGGCTCAATGTTTACCAACCTGCGGATAATACTGGGGAGCAGGCCTTGGCCGAACGGGGTTGTAAGGTCTTGGAACACTGTTGCTTGTGGGGTTAAGCTGAAAACATAACAGAAACATTTCTAAGCTTCAAAGAACTTCAAACACCAGTATCTAAGAATACCATAAAATTCTGATTAACAAAAGGCCAATAATTGTAAAATATTTTACTTTCCTAAGAGAAAACACAGTTATGCCTATCAGGGTAAATATTTATGATAATATATTATTTCCATAATTTTTTCCTCATGACTTGACATCTTGCAAGTATCCGAATACATCTGTTTCTCAAAAGTCGGTGACAATGGTTAATTCATTACACCAATGCTGAGTAGGGGTAACTTGTTAGACTAACATTACACAAGGCTCATTCATTTTATATTATTAAATATGCAGTATAACATCCAATGCCCAATATGTATTTTATATAGGCCTATACAACATTTTGGAAGCTGGTTCCACACTTATCTTCAGGTGACTGGCTGTCACTATGACAGATCTATGTTTATTTCTAATATTGGCTGAACAAATCTGAACAGAACACAGGATGTCAATATTAACCACTGACAGGTAACATGATGTTACCCAATTAATCTTTTACTACTTCAGCTTCAGCTCATTCAAACTGCATAGTAGCAAATAACCTGCTCTGGTGGACCCCTTAGTAACAACTACTCTCAGTTACTGATTAAAAACAAAGATTCTATAAAATATTCTGTTCATATAAATATTATAGACAGCAACTGGTATGGTTACAGTTTCTTTCCATACATTTACATCAGTAACTCATTTTTATGATACTGAATTACTTTATCTGGGCAGCTGTTTTCTGTTGTGATTAATTCTACTGTATGAATATAGCATATGTTCATATACCGCATGTCTTACTACTGAAGTACATAGCATATATATCTCTTAACGGTGTGTATCATTTTATTAGATGATAATAGTTGGACGTCACATTATACAGAAGATGGGTGCACAAATTCCATGCGCCTGGTCCCCTGAGCAACTAAATGTTGTCCAGTGGCAACTAATATTTCTGGCATAATTATCACAGTTTCTTTTCTTACAAAAATGTGTATCACTTCACACAGGCAACCCTAAACTGTGGATCCCCAGTACAGAATAGGCCACATAACCCTTATGGCATCTTGAATTTGGAGGTGGCTCCTCGACACCGCATATTACTAATTACGCTACATTGTAAGACTGTTAATGACATCACTGATGGTCCCTAGCCACACACACATTGTTGTCTTTCTTTCTTGATTTTCATAGACCACATCTTCATAAGAATGACTTCCAGTTGACATGTTATGTGGAACTATTGCCAGTAAAAATATTTATTTCCAGTCCTTCTGTTGTTTGAGCTGCGGGCATTCAGTTACCGCATGATGGTGATGATGACAGATTGACATGTATTAACATCTCACAATGATTCTTTTGGGTCATAACATCTAGTAAGGTGAATTATACAGGGACACCTTCATCCAATTAAACACATCAGTCCACACACAGAATATTTCACTTGACTGCACACAAACCAGCAGTCATCACTATCCCAAATTGCCAAGAACTAAGGTCCATACAGCTTGGTTTAATACAATGCAGCTGACTTTAAGTTCTGTACCCACCACATTTAAACAAATTGTTTGCCTAATATGTAAACAGGCTGAATGCATAGCAAGAGTCAACTACTTGAGAATATTTTAAAATTAAATACAAAATTTTTACAAAATTTTCCTATAGGACTTTTAAAACAAAACATCATTTCTTGAAACCAATCTGAAAGTTGAATAAAGATTTTTTTTGAAAGTGTACTGACATCTGAGGACAGACAATGGGATTACGTTGCCCATGTACAAGTAGAGGGAAAGCTGTACCCATACATGTTATAAAGGCATGTTGAGGATTTATAGCCCCACACACATACTTAACCTTGCAACTAGGAGGTAAGTGGTCAGCTTCACACCCCCGGCACTTCACCCCCCAGGACAGCTGCCTCGGTACCACTGAATAGGAGGCTAAAGCTCTGATGTACCCAGTATGCCACATGATATTTCAAAACAAGACAAAACCACGTCATCACAAACATTCAGCAAATGTATTTGCTATTCAGGAACTGTGGATTAATCAGTAGATATTACAGGGTTAGTACAATTTTTTTAAGTGCTTGAGGCACTTCCCGATCTTCACCAAGAGCAAAACCAGACACAAGGGTCTGATGTGATTAAAGCATAAATGCTCTCTGAAGCAACACATTTGCAAATACTGAGAACCAAGGGAACAGTCACTGTCTTGTAAGATTTGCTCTGAGAACAGCATGGTATCTGTGCTTTAAAAGGATATACTGCAGTACAATATCAGGGCAGAACCAGTAAATTAACACCACATAAAATCACCAACATAGACTGAATGGTGAATTACAGATGATATACACACAACAGAATACAACTATGTGAATATGATTGGTAAAGATGATGGTTACAACAAAACTACAATGATGGAAGTGGTGTATCCTGGCACAATTCATAGACTTATCACCAGTAAACTGAAAGTGAGCATGATGGCACTGCTTGTTAGCTAAGCAAAGAGGGCTGAGGAAATGAAGAGGTAGAGGGGAATGAAAACAAAAAGCACTGCAGTTTAACTCCTATTCATCTCACAGTTCAAAGAAAATATAAAATATGAAATCAGACATGTTATTTAAATAGGTCAACAAGCTCACATGAGGATAACAAACAAACCTTTGTGAGGCTAAAACAACAAACACCCTTACAAATCACCAAACACACTGAAGCAAGCAGTGAAAATGTGCAGCGACTACTCCCGTAAAGCCAAAGGAAATGTCACAAAGTTCTCATAGAACTTGACATTGCTGTGGACCAAACAGTAAGAAGCATGTTCATCATTTAAATCAGACACAGTTACTGATGACATTTAGTAGCATGGCCCTAGGCTGAAAGGTTTTGTGTTTGTTACATACTGTGTGAGGTACAAACTTACAAAATTCAGAAAAAAATATGGCGACGACTCTGAAAGAAGCTCACGCCTTACACATAAACAATTTCTGACTGATGTTATTTTCCAAGGTAATATGCAGACATGCCAGCAGCAAGCACAGCACTGTCTGACTTTACACAGTTCTACAGCATGCAATCAAGAGGACAAATATGACATATGGTCAACACATAAGAACTGTGCAAATGTACATCTGATTTTGATGAAAAAATATTTCTCCAATGCCAGCATGTTGAAAAAGAGTACACAGGGTGCAGGTGAATATAGTAAACATGCTGTTGTGCAAAATGTTGAGGAAACTTTATGAACAAATCTTACAGCCCTTTCTATGTACTTGTCCCAAATCTGAAACCATCATCCACCAAATGGAGGAGGAGGAAAAAAAGCTAAGCCAAAGAATAAATAAAGATTTCAGTCTTCTGGGATGTAATGCTGTCACTGGGTGAGTGATGCATATTTCAACAGAAGGTTGAAAACTACAAATTCAGTAATGCAGTATCACATCCCAGATGGCCTGCATCCCCAACTTCAGCAATGTGAAAACCTCACGTCCCCTAAGAATACTGTCATGCAATCAGCCTGTCCTGAAAATTGTACATTCTAGCTGCACAATGAAGTTGAAATGTACACACTAGCCCAAATCTCAAATCAATGCAAGAGAGAGAGAGAGAGAGAGAGAGAGAGAGAGAGAGAGAGAGAGAGCATGCAAGAGACATTCTTGCGCAGTTACTAGTGGCCAAGCTGATTATAATAAATATTCTCTGCAAACATCTTGACAAACATTCTCTCTCTCTTTCTTTCTCTCTCCAGCAGTGGAGAATGTTACATTTGTAGAAAAGAGATGGTGCTGCCAGTCAATTCAAACATGGTTTCCCATTCGCCCTATAACAGGCTATGAAGGGCCAGAAGGGGAGTACAGGTATAGTTCTAATCTTTCTTTAACCTTGGCACTAGAGGGGGTTGTGGGTAAATGCTATGCCCCAGCTGCTTTACCCCCAATGAAAGAAATCCAGTACCCATTATACAGGAGCCTGGGTGGGCCCCAGGGGGAGGCTGGATGGGTGTAGATCCCCGGACCATCCAGCGCACAGTGAGTCACTATACTGACTGAACCATCCTGGCCCATTGGTTTCCTACTTACAGATTTAAAGTTTCTGCAGGAATGTCATACAGCTGACAGTTTAATAGCATTTCCTGGCCACATCACACAGAAAAAATGTTTCAGAACTGATGGAACTATCAAAGGAGCAGTATGGACAGCCAACATGCAATGAGTAGACAAAACATTGCAGGCACTGCATAAAAAGAGACTCCACAACATACCAATTTTGCATGTTTTGGCCTTTCCAATGACACTTCGGAAAATTATGTACTAGACTAACTGGACTGTGACATGGAAACAGTCCAGCAGCACAGACCAATATGCTGTTATCACAGTTCAAACTGTTACTGCATACCAATATTACTCACTCTCAAACAAAACATGTGTTCATACACTTCATCTCAAACCTTATGACCCTCAGGCAACTCAAAATTCAAAGAAATACATAAACTATTCTGCCTCACTCTAAGGCGATTTTGCCTTTGTGTCCTACACAGAAAAAAAAAGAAATAGTACCAACCCTTTACAAATGCTGATGATGTAAAGTGTTACAAAATTACATTCCTAAGAAGTCATGATAATGGCAAAATCACTGCATTTCACTCAACAGATAGCTGGGGAGAGAGAGAAAGTTGGCACACTTTTCATGCTATAATTTTTCACATTCTTTCTGTACTCACTAAGTTAAATATAAGGGCACACATGGCTAGTAACACTCTTGGGATACAGTCTTGACTTACACACCTTTCTTGCCACTCATAAGGAATAGGAGATAGAGGCTTTTCCCTAACCTCTGTACCATGTGCAAATCTGCCCCACAGATGGGGCAAGTTGGCATATGGCAAAGACACGTGGAAAATGAAGATGCCAACTTTTTAAGGTCTAGAATATAAAGATTAATACAAAGTTCCATGAAACAAATGTGTCAGACACAGGTTATGCACAAAAACGTGTTATTATGGCGATAAAATATGTGAGGAACAATTAAAAAATGGGCACGAACTTCAACACATTTACTTGAATTGAAAAAGGAGATTAAAAGGAAAGGTAAGTCCATATGACACTAGCCTACTACCAGCAACATACACTGTCATCCTAATACAGTGTTCCATTCCCAACAGACTGGAAATTTAGGCAAACACAGTTGGGACTGCCATCAGGTCATTCCTCACTGACCACAACTTGCAATCTGTGCACTAAATCCACAGCTCTCTGGATGAACCAAGACGGCTGAAGCGGGAAGTATCGTCAGAGTCTTCGTCAGTGTCGCCTGCAGTTTTGGATGTTTTGAATTTTTGTGTTCAGCTTTTGTGAATCTCTCTACAGATATGTGTTATGCTTCTCTTTCTTATCCTTTCAGCACAGTTCTTTCCCAGTTTGCTCCAAGCCTCCACGTGTCAATGCATTTTTGACTGGAGTATCAGTCACAGGCTTTGCTCTTGCGTACATCCTTACTCTTTTTGCATACAGTTTAGCAAGGTTTTCGAACATCCTCTGTGGCTGCAGGATGTGTTGATGATCATTTGGGAGAATCATCAAAATCACTGAAAGTTCACTGTTGCTGAGGAGCAGCTCCATCTGGAACCCTAGCTTCTGTAAATTTTTCATTTTGAAAAATATCCTCACTGAAGGGACAGATTCCAGATGGAAACCTGATTTGATATTTGTGAGAAAAGGAGTCAGATACAAAGGTGTGTGGGCACAAGGAACATCATATATTGTCACTGTTGTGCCTGGATGGTTATGTAGGCATCATAAGCATGGTTAACATATGTTGGAAGCAATCCACTGAAGCACCTGTCAAGAGGCTGGAGTTTATGGCTGCAGTTTGGAGGGAAGCTGAGGACACTCACGCCATTCTGCTTGCACTAGTCTACTGCTTGCAAGGACAAGTGCAAATCATGGTTGTCTAGTAAAAGAACTATTGGTCTCTCATTCAGAGGCTTAACATGTGCTGCTCAATGTTTTACATATCTTACAAAATGCTCCTTCATCATCTTCCCAAATGGGTGGAACGTTTGTTGAATGTGTCAAATGTATTATATGTTCAATCTCAGTGCTGGTGAGGCGCTTTTTATGTCAGCCTCTCATACTCTGTTGCCATACATCACCAAAATACGAAAAGGAATCTGGAAATCTTTCGCCATGCTCCTTGTTAACCGTCCATGTTTTCGTACAGCTCTCACAGCTTGTAACAATGTGTCACCTTCTGTTCTGTATAGTCACAAAAGTTCCTGGAAGGTGCCCACACATCTTTTCTCCAAAAGAGGAACCACTTGCTCAGGCACCCACCTTGTGGACTTATTGTGGAACTGCAACACACCATGGATATGGCAGCTGAATCATGTCTGTTCAACATGCCAGCCACTGCTATCACCCTAACATGAGTTTTCTCTCTTGACAGGTTCAGCCTCCTGCCTACAGCATTGTGACTCTGCAGGCTTGAGCCCTGTCCAATGGTGTAAGCTCACAGTACACACCCCATTTTTAAACTTCCCACTCCACTCGTGCACCTGCTGTGGAGATAAGCATGTTACGATACTGCAACCATGCCACGATGGATTTCTATGGGTCTGCTACCCTCGCAAACCAAGAAACATCACAGAACATTACTCCTTTGTGCATGCTTCCAACAGGGATGCCACCTTCGCACCTAGGTAACATCAGTAAGCCCACACTTCAAATCTACCATATACAATACACACTTCTAATCAATGCTGATAAGTTGCTGTGCCTACAGCCGAACACAGCAGGGTCTCAGTCTTTTTCACGCTTTCAATTTTTCACCTGACTAACCCTCATAATTGTTTTTACTAGTTGTGCTAATTAAAATATTAAATACACATACAGAGTATTCTCAGACCCCAGGTAGCAAGAGCAGTGTGATGGATCACAAATGCCAAAAATAGCCCCAACTATTTACATACTATGCTATAAATCTGCAGCAATTTGGTGAGATGGTCAGTAGTATCAAAGGTCAACATATCATCTATGGATTCTGAATCACGGACACAAAACTCTGAGAGCTGATGATATGCAGCATACTGATTCTCAATGGCCTCTGGATATAATACAATTTTTGTACTTGATCAAAATTAATGTATTTATAACAAGAGTCATTCTAATATCTACAATTGTAGGACCCACTGGGGGCTGCGTACAGATAAGCTAATCATTCCTGAAACATGCGTGAGGAAAAACTGCTCATCCACAAGATGTCATTTTGGTACCAGCTACTATTTTATACATAACTGCAATTATATTGTCACAAGAGGTACCAGAAGCTGTCAAAAGATATGAGTTTCAACGTGGTGAAGCACACTGGAGAGCTCTGGTCTTATTTTTTTTTTTAACTTCTGCCATCAGAATTAAACAGAAATTACCCTTTTGCTCAGGTGGACACAACACGCCAGCTAAAGGGGTGTAACTATCCCACAGGGTTGTAAAAGAACATCCCCCAATCGCCCATTCTTAACAACAACTTAACAGATGACCTGTGGCCTTCAGCAGCACACTGCCCATCTAATTATAGTTAATTTACAGTTAAATAAATTGTAATACTGTCATTCCATTACTCATGAACGTCCCATACAACAGCCCACCCCCATGTTCCCAATCCTGAGCCAAACTAATACAGTCCATACTTTCCACACTAGTTCCAGACACCCAATTTCAATATTATTCTCATATTTATGCCTGTTATCAAAGAGGCCTCTTGCCTTCCAATTTTCTGCCAAAACCCCCAAATGAAAACATTATAATAATCTACAAATTCCAAATTTGTCAGTCCACTTACATTATAATGCACCTCAGTCAAAAGAGGTAACTTACATTATGCATCGAGATGGGTGGCTGTGACATTCGAATAACCTGTCCTGGCTGTGGAACCATTCCTGGCTGAAATGCTGGCTGTCCACCAACAAGACCTGCCCAACCATTACACACTGCCTGAACAGCTGCTGCACTCAAATTAACTGGAGGTGCCACAGTGGCAGAGGGCAGGGTAGTTGTCCGTTGCTGTGTAGTAGGTTGGGAGAGAGTAGTCACTACTTTATTACTAGATGCCACCTGGTGGTGAAGAGTGGTATTTGCAATGACAGAATGCTGCTGCTGCTGCTGCTGTTGCTGTTGCTGCTGCACTGGTGGCAAACCAGGCTGCTTAGTCCACATTCCTGCACTTGTCACAGTTGTACTACCTTTATTGCTTGCAAGCAGAAGCTGTGAATCTACTACTTTACTTGGCCAGTAATCTTCAAATACTGTCCCTGGTGGAAAGTAACTCTTAATATCACTCAGACTTATAACTGAACACGTCTCACTGGCAAACAGTTCATTACGAATTCCTTGCACTTTACAACAAAATTTCAGATATGCCAGGTCCCACCCCTCCAGCTTCTCTGCTTTTAGTTTCAAGTTATCTGTCTCGCCTTCAAAATAGAAAAGCGGGACATACTTGAATCCATCTCGCACAGTATATGGAACCACAGACTCACCATTAATACGGATAAAACCACATTTGTCCTTGGGATTGCTTGAGCTTAGGAGAAGTTTGTTGTAACAGACATCCAGAAAGTTATAAAACTCTCCTGCATCCTGCAAGCGTACAACCAAGTCCTTGGACGTAAATGCGTCACGGCCAAATTGATTTTCACAATGTCTTATATTTACCTCATTCAAAAGTCTTGCTTCAGGGTCTGTAATGTAATAACTACGAATACAGGTGCAGCTATAAATGTCTGAATGTAAATAACTCAGGTACTTATTAAGAAGTTTCATTTCTACCATCCGCACTGCACAGTACTTCTCACCATAGCGGAAGATAAAAGGTATATGACATTTACCTAGTGTTACCCAACCAAACCTGCCCCTCACACTATCTTCATCACACGGTGGCTTTTTGTCTGATTCACCCCCTGTCCCAGGTTTTTTATCCTTCTCGCTACTTTGTTTCATCTGACCATTTGATCCACGCTGAAGGTAATGCATTATCCCGGGTTGTCCAGGTTGCACAATGTGTTGCTGCACTTGGCCACCCTGTCCAACAGGGCGGGCTGCATTGGAGGCCATCTTCGCCTTATTCGCTTCCACCATCTTTGCTGCCAATTCTCGGATTTCTGCCTCATCTGGCCTCTCTTGTTTAACTGTCACGTTCCCAAGGGCTAGACAAAATAAGCAAATCATAAGTCCCATAATTTATACATAGTTCTAACACATGTCCATTACAAAAATGTGGTCATGAAAGCTGCCTAAAAATCACAACCCAAGTCACAACATAACCTGCAGTCCTTTCACTTCTATCATCCAGTTGAAGACACTTCTTTGTAGATAGAAACCAGCAAAATTATAATAAAAAATGAATAAAGCACTTCAAATTGCACTCCGATCCTGCTTCATAAACTCCGTAAAATAAAACCTAATCACACTATAGAATGTATCACGGAACTCTTAACACAGGATATTTTTCATTTTGACAGATGTTGCCATTTTTGTGACACAGTAATATAATAATGGGGTCAATGTTTTTACGCCCTCGTTTTCGCAATATGTATAAACTTATTACCATATCCCAAAAAGCGAAGTATGCATAAACGTCCGTAACCTTGAAACAATGACACTCGTCTCTGAAAAGCAAAATCTTTCGCGGCGACAGGCCTCCACGACCAAGCAATCGTATTGTGTACAAACTACCTTCGCATATCAACACTTCATTGATTTTGTCATATGTACTTAGTATACACCTCTACGCTATAACATACCTTTTCTGTTTACAACTTTCAAAATATATATTCTTTAAGTAATCCTACCTGGTAATGTTGTTGTAGGCTTCGCACTGGTTGGTAAGGCGGCAACCGAGGGTAACGCCATTATACGTACTTTCACGTTGCTTCAGCCATGTAACAATTGAAAAGAGGAGAGCGACTGTGCATTTACAAACAGTAATAGTATAAAACAGCTGCTACTACTCTATTACGAAACATATTGTTTAATTTTTACACGATAACACAACACTGAATAAAGTTATCGTACGTATAGTATTCCCACTTTTTTACATACATGTACAGAACGTCACACATTTCTTCCCTTCGATTTGAAAGCCAAAGGGAAATGCCCCACCTAGCCTCGCATACAGGGCATCCATTTTCTCAATACCCGTTTTTCTCCACCTGTGAGTCATTCTCGTCAAATGGCGGTCATAGCCAGACACTAACCAATCACAGCGTGCCATGTGGCTACAACAAAAAGACTACGCAATAGTTGTGATGACGTCACAAGAAATTTTGTGTACCTCGCAGTGAGGCTAGAACATACATTTCCAAGGTCTTCTATGAATGCATGCTTATATATATTCATTTCGAGAACATGTTGCCAAATATGACTCCAGAAGTGGATACTAGCTCCTGTTTACTTGTTGTTTCGTTGTGACCTCAAAAAGGAGTTTTTTTTTAAATTTCCGTGTCCTTAAAATTGTGGTGTTTTAATGTGGTAGAAATTAGGGTAAAAATCAATACACTAACATAACCTCCTGTTTTATTGATTGTCTTTCTTTTTATATAACCCCAAATGTAAACATTGTTGTAACTTCATTTTATGCGGCTAACCTTAATATATTTGTTGCACATGACATGTAAGGGCTCTTCCAAAGAAAGCACCTGACGACTAATTTGGTACGAAGGGCCTAAATGCCAAGATGGCTAACCATTGTTGTTGAAATTTATAACATTAGAAGAAAATACTTCATTGGAGAGATCATCTTGGCATGGTACTCATACGTTTATCACTTATAAACAAGCCACTTTCAGGTCTACGATCAAATACCAGAAACATTTTTGGAGACAAACCCGGTATACTCTGTCTCAGCCGCTACTGAAAGATTGGCTTCCGGTTCAATTATAACTTCATCCTACTTATACGGTGGGTACTCCTACCCAACTACAGAACGGGTATGACGGAAATCTGTCTGCGCCTATGTCTTTTCTACCCGCTTTAACGTTACCGCATCCCTAATTAAATTACACTTGTTACACAACTTGTTACAACTTGTTACACACCCTTACAAAATGTGATACAGCAGAATAGGTTTGGTTACTAACAATAAGTCCCCACGCAGCCAGCAAATAGAAATATATTGTTGAATGCTGTCTTTTACATGAACAAGCTATACATTCAGCGCTCATGCGCACGAGTAGCGTTCAGGACGACCCAACCGTATCTTCTAGCGTCAACTGCCACGAAGGATTTAGTACAAAAACTGCACACTTCCAGGCGGTTTGGGAAGGTTGCCAAGATGCTGAAGAATCGACCGTATGTGCTTCTCAATAAGGGTGAAAGTTAATGCAAAGGAAACGGCATTTTAGACCTTACAGCAGTTCTTCCACGTTTGTATATACACAATGTTCTTTACGCAACAAGGATCATAGAGAGGGCGTTGAGACGTACTGTGCTCAAGAAACGAATCCCGCCCTTCTATTCCAGTACACAGAATTTTAATTAAATTAACATTAAAACCGTAATTGAAGCAATGGGCGTCCGAAGTTCAAATATCACTGAAAACCCTGGATATGATCGATGTTATCGAGTACATTTGCCTGGAAATGTGACCTTGGAATTCTTTCGCACGAAGGAAATGTTACACGTTCCGAAGACTTTGCGTCATAGAAACAGTCGGAAGGAGGGAATGGTATAATTGCATATATGTAGCACGGACAGTACTCGCTACCTTTCATGTAATTCACCGAAAACAACACAGCTTTATAAACAGACTCTTGGCGCGTGCGTACATAGGTACAACAGATCGCCAAGATACGTAACAATACAGAATTTCAGTATGTATCACACCTCATTTACACAGCCACCAAAACCATAAGGACAAATTCAAACACGGGCAATTATTGACGTGTATACAAATTGAAAAACATATTACAGCATAAACAGAAAAAGGAACAAAGAAGAACCACATTTCATAACTATAGAGTAACAGGTGTACTCTGAGCCTGATCAGAATTGAAATAGGTCGGGGGATGTGCACGTGTTAGTTAAACTTAACAATTTCGCCCACACTGCGTATGAGAATAAATGATGGTATTAGAGTTTCTTGCATGTTAACGTATCTTATGACATGCATTTGTACTGCCGAAAATACATATATACAGTGGGGTTAGCTTCACTTCGCGCAGCACTGGAAACTGTTCATTAATAAGGATTTCAGTAATTTCCTCTGCGACATTTGTCTAACGGTAGATCCTAAAAATGAGTGGGTTTACTTCCGCTAACAGCAGCTCGTCAACACACGCGGCCTTGAAACCATGGCCTCGTGTCTAGCAGAAGCTGTACAGAAGACAAGCCGCCTTCGGAATCTCCCGTTTCCTCCGCCAAATCGCACTCTACTGAAATTTATAAGTGTACCTAGCCATTAATCAATCAATCATTCATTCATATGGAATGAGTGTTTCAGTAAAGTCGGTAGTGAATGGTAAATATGCAGTTATTTATTAACCCTTTAAATCCTGAATTAAATCCCATCTGCTATTTGCTGGCATTATTAGCTCACCATTTTCTCCATGTTAGCAGGATAAGGGTTAAATCATTAACCCTTAGGCTACTAATGTCATATATATGTATATATGGAGCGCCTATTCTTGATGTTTCTAGATCACACACAACGACGCAGCACAGTCGGTAGGACTCCTCTGGACGAGTGATCAGCTCGTCG
>Ga0268261_10001255_pt1 | contig 17199 bp, 15 predicted proteins | sample TergutNc150P1_FD_190353 | JGI IMG/M metagenome (GOLD analysis project Ga0268261, IMG submission 190353) | Nasutitermes corniger P1 segment gut microbial community from laboratory colony in Florida, USA - Nc150 P1 (SPAdes) (version 2) | ecosystem: Host-associated > Arthropoda: Insects >...
GGGGGGGGGGGGGTGATTCCGTCGTTTCCTGACGCTGACCGGAGTTTTAAGGAGAGTATTTTTTGTTTGACTTCATAAATGTTCGTGAGTTGTAAAGGGGAGGTGTGAGGAGTGGTATTGTGGAAAAATCTGTCAACAAAACGGGTTACTCTTGTGGTGTGGTGAGGAGTGCCCATATTGAGTGTGAGATAGTGGGAGCGCTCAAACTGTAGTGCTAGGACTTCTTTGAGTGGGGTGTGGTAAACTTGCGCGCCCTGGTGAATTAGGGGGGTATGGAAGACGGAGATTTTGTAAAATATCCTGCAACTTTCCAGAATTGAGGGGTCCGTGTATGTAAAGAGCCCCAAAAGGAGGACTATTTGGCGTTACGGAGACGTGAGAGGTAAGTCGAGAAGATTCGGGTGAAAAGTTGGGATAGGTAGTGGAACAAAGATAGGCGGGACCGTTGGTATATGTGTCGATAGTAATTCTTGAGTTTCAACCGATAGCGTAAGTTGGGCGGGAGCATGAGGTGGTTGCGTTTGATAGTATACACAGGGATATCGTGAATAGCTGCCTGTTGGACGGACTGGTGGTAATAGCGTGGTCGAGTTCGATTGTAGTTTGGATGGGAGAGTGTGGGTCAAGGGCGGTGTCTAGGGAATATCGGAAGAGGGGCCAGTTGGCGTGTTTGTAATCATAATATCCTGGGTGGAGGTGAACTTTGAACACTATGGAGTTATGGTCAAATGAGAGTGCCTTGACGGATTGGGGTTTGGAGGTGGTGCAACGTTGTGAAAGTGCTATATCGAGGACGCTGGGGTACGAATTGTGTGGGAAGTTGGTGGGTTGATTAGGGTAGTTTATAGTGATGGCTTTGTTTGAACAGTAAGACAGCAGAGTGCTACTATTCTTGTTTACGGAGGCATTGTTCCATGACACGTGCATGCAGTTGAGGTCTCCAGCGAGGACTACTGCGTCGTGTAGTGAGAAAATGGCGTCGAGATCCGCCGGGGCGATGGCAACGGCAGGCGGAAGTTAGGCTGAGACAAAAAGCACTTGGCTGTGGTTTTATAGTTGGAGACAGATTGCAGTGACTTCCAATCCTGATAGAGAGAGTAGGGAGAAATATTCGTGACGCAGATTGTTGTTGACGAGGAGCATTACTCCCCCACCAAATTGGTTTCTGTCAGATCTGTATACCTTAAACCCCGGCATGGAGAATTTGTGTTTAGGAGGGAGTTTAGTTTCGTTAATTGTGGCGACGTCTATGTTGTTAGCACGTAAGAAGAGCTCGAGTTCAACTTTTTTGTGAGAGACAGAATTGGCATTCCACGCCAGTATTCGTAAATTACGAGTTATGGGGACGGAGAAAGACAGCCAACAACCGTATCAATTACCGCTGCGAGTTTGGTTATTGGGTCGCTCGTCTCTTGGAGTTGTAGTGCTAACGATCGCAACTGAGTGCACAACTTGCGGAAGTTGAACATGCTGAAAATGGATTTTATGGAATCGAGGACTGAACTGAGAGGTTGTTGGTTCTGGGAATTCGTTGATTGGGCTGCTATGTGAGCCCATGTATGTGGTGGACTGGGTGAAGGGTGTGGGGTTTTGAGGGCTGGGAAAAGGGCCTGCTGGTTTCGGAATGGGGGCTGTGTAGGTTTAGGGCTACGTATGTGACGTTGTTGGCTGGCTGTCCGTTGGGTATGGTGAAGCTGTTGTTGATACCGGGGGCAACCTGAGAAGTTGGCTGGGTGGTCGCCGCCGCAGTTGACACATTTTGGGGGGGGGGGGGTGTCAACAGGTTTTGTGCAGTCCTTGGACGCATGTGGCTGGTCGCATTTGACACACTTAGATGGTTTGCCACAGACGTTGGAGGAATGACCAAATGACTGGCAGTCGAAGCATTGTCGCAGGGGTCGGGAGTTTTTAAACTTCTCCCATTTGACAATACAAGGGCAGAGTTTATGAATCTGGAGCACTTTGCGTATGTCTGTGTCAGGGGGAAAGGTGATCACAATATTGTGTATTTAGTTATGACAGCATGTGTGACTGTTTTTGTGAGCTGAGAAATCCGTACTACCTGTATGTTGTGGGTGACCAAGTCTGCACGGACGTCCTCTTCAGGGACGTTGGACGTTCAATACCAGCCGGGGTTGTACGGCTTCTGGTAGTGGGTAAGTGTGGTAGGCCAATTTGGCTGATTTGATTTCTGACAGAAGAATGTTATAATCCGAAGAGGACTTGGTATACAGAAGAAGACAGTCCGTTTTTTATTTCACGTCGACAGGGGTAGTTAGTTTGTCGTTAACCTGCTTCAAGGTGGAAGGTGGAAGAATGGTTGTTGAGAAGACTGTGTATCACTATCGGTGGAATTCTGGGCGTTCGGTCCGGGGGTTGTTGTGGGGCCCTGTTCTCTTCGGCGTCCGATTCGCTTTCTGAAAGAACCGCGAACTGGTTGGGTAAAAAGAAGGAGGGAGGCTCCACTGGGCGTCGGTACTTGGCCCCAGTGATGTGTTTGGTTGTAGGTAAGTGACTAGAAACAGGAGTTAAACAAAAATTGTAATCACAAACATACTCTTTAGTTTCCCTCCAAACTTCAGAAACAGTAAAAGGCATAGCATGTCTTGTTCCATTTATCCAAACTCTAAGATCCACCGCACATGTTGAACAACACACATGAGATGCCAATGGTTTGTCTTGGTCACCAACTAGACACCAAAGTAATGGGAAATGGGTAATTGTTCTTCTTTGGTACTTGAGTGTAATCTGTCCACACATGTAGCAAAACACCTTGTTGTTGTTTCCACACTTTCATAATGACATATCAAAAACCAAGAGTCACAGTGATACAGTATTAAAATAATATTAATATTACAGTTTTTCAAATTACTAATAACAATGGTTTATTCAGTATTTCTCTTGATTTTCGGCAGTAAAGGTTGGACTAAGTATACTTACAAATGTCAACCTTATTTTTAATCACATGCGTCCACAGTGTAATTTAAAAATATGTGTGGGGAAGGAACATGGTGGATTTTGACTGCATGACACCTGGACATTTACAAATGCCCTATGTCAAATGTAAATATTCTACTGATGTAGTGGCTAGCACCAAATTAGGCAAACAGGCATATTTGGTAATATGGGGTTTTATGCTATCACTTTTAACTATGTTCATCGAAGAAGTGAAATCATTCTTGAATAATGTAATTTTTTTCCTCTTTATTTTTGCATATTTTGGGTGTTGTACACTCTCACATGTCTTGAAATAAATATGGTTACTGTAATTATACTATATAAACCAACAAAATGGACCTATTGTAAACCGATGTTTAAATTGATGCCTGACTTTAAAATCGTTAGCGTAAGTATATTACCGTGTTAGAGTTAAAGTGTCTGTTATAGGGACCAGCGATGAGGTCGAACGCAGGAATGGCTAACAGACAGGGAGACATCGACTTGCGTTTCGCGCAAGTCTCCGCCCCCTCAGTTAACACTTTGGCTTGGCTTTGGCTTGACCTCAAAAGTGCCGTTTTGCTAAAGCAGGTTGAAGCCTGTCGTAGTTTTGACTCCGGAGCAAGTTACAGACTCTTGTCGCTTGCTCTGGTGCAAGCCGTTGCCTGACTTTTTGATCGGAGACAGGAACGAGAGGAAAAGCGGTTGCTGGATGTGTGGGGTAACAGAGGAAGACGTGCTGTGAGGTGAAGCGGTTACTGCCATGTGGGTGTTCCTACACGTCTATATACATATCATCCGTGAACAAGTTACGGTCATGGAGTGTCGTATTTACACTCACGAAATGTGTGAATTATTTCCAGTCATAAATATGTTTATCAATGTAAACAGTATTTTAACAATACTTTTTTTCGACAGTGCAAAACATTTGGCGGGTTATTTACAAGCCATCATCAGCACGGATTAAAAATACTTATATAACTCACACTTGTAAAGCAAAGTAATCGAAATCTTTATGTTATACGGTTTAAATAGGGTTCGTTGCTGTTTTGACCTAAATCTTTGTTAAACCTATTTGTTTTGCACATCTAGAAACAGATTTCCTTTGTACATGAATCCTCCTGGAGATGGTTCACTCGTGCCGATACGTGTAGGAGGGTATCTAAGGTCATTCATTCTGTTGTCTGTCTTGCTATAGGTCCGTCGCCTTTTTCAAAGCGAGTTCTCCACAGAGTGCGATCTGGAACTTGCTCCTTCAGTTTCCAGTATCAACTCTTTCCTTAAAGTCATCCAGTAGCTGCTTACGTCTTCTTCTTCCTCTTCTTGCCGTTCTTCTATCCCTCCTGTATTTCCTTCATTAACGTGTTTTAGCAGGCAATTTCCATGTAAGATGTGGTCTAATCGAGGTGGGTTTCCGCCTTTTTATAGTTCGTACGATATTTACGTTAATGCAATTAAAATATATATTTTACTTAAAATACGTTTTGTTGGTGTTGTGTGAATAATATGGTATTTGGTATTTAGAAGACAGTTTGATATACAGATGAAACTGAATGGTCCATAGTCATTAATCCAATTAACCCTTTAAACGCCGAGTTAAATTCCATCTGCCATCTGCTGGTATTATTAGGAGCACACCCTATTCTCCACATTAGCAGGATAAGGGTTAATCTGTGAGTAGTGATGACTGGGGACAACTGTAAACCATGAATGGGGATGACTGCGGACATGATCATCTGTGGATGGCACGGATTAGTGTGTGATGGTCGGCTGTAGGTGTTAATTGAGTGTGGTTATGATAGCATAATAATGATAATTTCAGCACGAAGTTAAGCGTTCGAGGAAATTGTGGTACTGATATAAGTCAGTGTGAGTACAGTAATGGAAAAATGAAGTTCAACTTTTTCAGCGATTGTGTGACAGGAGAACATACCATGAATTGATTCAATCAATATATATGCAGGGTTCGTCCTATTCTGTTCGAAGAAATGAAAAGTCCTGTGATTTGGATGCATTATTCAAAAGATTTTTCAGCTGCAGTTTTATTGACAATCGATTTGTGTATTATTAGGAGTTATGAGTTAAATGTCCACTGTCCATTTTCAATTAACTTTTAAGGTGCTTGAATGCTATATTATGGACTCTTCAGTGCGACATGCTAACACCATATTTTTTATCAAAGGTTTCTCTGTTACATATGACGAATTTTTTATTGTAAGAATCTACTTTGTATTTGCAACATTGAAAGTACGCTGGTAATGGAAGCTGTAATTGCATTTCGCGTATGTTTATTGAAGTCGCCAACAAGGTAATTAGAATAGGGTTGACCTTAAATATCAGAGGTAATATCCATTCTGAGGATTCGAACAAAGTCAGAAATTGTGTACCATGCAGACATTTAGAGTTGTGGATGCGAGTTACATTTTAATTAGTAATGAAACTAAGTTGCAGTGTTAAAGGAACTGGACACTGAAAAGTTAACAGGAGTAATTACCATGTTTAAAACATGCAGTCGATATTTGAAACTGCAGCTTACTGTTCGTAAAACAGCACTAATGCCAACAGGATGCAGAAATTTATAACCATAGTCACTTCACTGCAAGACAGTATTTCTGTAACCATCTTAATTTGTTGAAAGAAATTATGGTTTCACATCACTCTTTCTTATTTATCTGTGAAACTTCATGCTCTAATGCAAATCAGTTTGGCAATAATTGCTCCAACACACTGTTTTGTAAACATGAAATCCAATTTTTGTGTACGTAAGTTGCGTTACATTTCTTTTATTTGTCATTCAAGCTGAGTGTGCACCTTCCAACAAACATGTCTGTAATGACTGGAGCCAAGATCCAGGAGGAACTGAACAATATTCCATTGGCGGATGATGATCCTCAAGGTGAATTACTGATATTAAAGTTATAATTTGAGATAAAAGTTGTATTTTATCTAACTAAAGACAAATTTTAACAGTATACATGTTGTAAAAACATAAGATCAAGGTCCTTTCTGAGAGTGAAAGCCTATATGAATACACAATAGAATTTGCAATTTCTGCCACTGAGTGATCTGGAGAGCTCTGTTATCTGCAAGCCGATTACAAGACTCATTACATTTTGGTATTTTATGAACCAGTAGCACCTAGCACTGATACTGAGAGTTGGACCATTAAATAATGGTGTCTGATTAGTGTTATTATGTTCTGTATTCACAGTGTTACAAAAGTAGTGATGAATAGAAACAGGCAGTGTGTCAGGGAGCACAAGGCAGGATATCAAGTTACAGATGGTTAGGTCTGTCTGTCAGTTTGCAAGATACACAAAGTTACACATTCAGTACATTGTTACATTGAAACATTACAATATCTGCTAGCCGTTTGGTGCCAGAGCTGCTGGATATTACAACTTTTACTATATGTCCATAATTCATGGTAATAGTTCCACTTACATAATAAATCATTAGAACAGACCGTTCATTATTTTCTGAACTCTGATTTGCAGATTTTAGAGGAGAGGTAACTCTGACAATTGTCAGTCTCTGAGAAACTTGTATTGATATGTCTGATCATTATAAAATGTAATGCAGTTTGTGAGTAGAACCTTACTTTTATGTTATGTCAGAATCCCTGTATTTTTCTTTGTGACCTGTGTATAAATTGTTGTTCACTACTTTGGAAACTGTGTCAAAATGTGATCACACACTTTGTTCCCTGGCAGGTTTGCAGGTTTCTGGGTATGTTTAATGGCACATTTTACAAAGAATGGCTTCTGTCCGCAGAAAAGAAATAGCTCTTTTATTAAAAGTTACACATCTGGAGGCTGGTCATGTCTTGAAAATGATCCTTCAGTATCAACTTATGGTTGAAGATCACAAAAAGATAGCAATTTTATTACTTCAGTGTGTGTCAGCATATTTTTTATTTGTTAGTGTCATTTTTCAGGTGGTTAGTTTTTGTCATATATTCATTGGATGGCCATCATCCTGAATTTCTTTTATGAGACATGACACACATTTTTATGTAATTCTCTGACCAGTTTCTCTCCTGGATTTTATGAGAATTCTCTCCTTTTGTTGATGTCCCTGTTACATATACTCCATACATTTCTCTTTCTTTCAGTTATCATTCATGATGATAATGAAGTGACAGACATGGTTCATGTATCAGAAGCTATGGTACATGGTCGCAGCTTGGATTCAATCCCTTCGACCTATACCAATGGCAGTAGCAGTCCAGGACCGAATAGTATGTAATTTTTTTAAATGTCACTGGAGGTTACATGGAAAATGTGTTGTGTGTGTGGAATAAGGGCATAAAATTTTGGAAAAAAAAAAAGATTCACTGAGCCAAAATAGAGATAAAGTTATGGACTAAATAACCAGAGTTTGATTTATGGCAGGGGGATAAATGGAGGGTGAATGAAAAATGCTCAGATAAACCTACAGATGATGACTCTTTACCACAGTACAAGGAAAAGAATATTACATAAACATCTTTTGAAGCATGGTTTCTGAGTTATGGCCTCCTGAAGATAAAGGGCTGAAAGTGTCACCTTGGCCTTTGATGCAGGACGTTGCATGTATGAACAGTGATTATCCTAGGTGTCACACAAATCATCTCGACAACCTCTTGTATCCCTTGCGCACGTCTTGGATATCATTGAATTGTGTAGCAAAACAGTAGTCTTTAGTTGTCACTCGAGATGAAAGTGTATAGGATATAACGCAGGGGAGCATGCACCCATGCACACACGCAATGAAACATGCCTGTAACAGAACCGCAAAGGACTGGATTTTTTGTGTTGCAGGTGGGTTTTATTTCATACAGGATCTTGAAGTTCAGTGAACTATCTGTTCCTGCAATTTACCCCGTATATTGCTTCATCCTATCTAGAAGTTTTAAACACATTATATATATTGTTCATTATTTCCAGTGCTGCAATAAAGTTTCCTGAATGTAAGTTGTTTATCAAGAAGCCTCATTTTCATTTAGCATTCTCATGTGACAGATTGTATTAGGTAATGTGGAATTAAATTTAATTAGCAAAAATTCTTGAAGGTCTCTGATGTTTTTTGAGCATCACTTTATGATTTTTGTTGTTTTTTGGAAGTTCTTTCCTTCCACAACAAAATTAAAAAAGACAAATCTGGATTCTTACTGGCTTATCCATATGTAATTGGATAACTTCAAAACATCATCTGCTGGAATGCTGTTTGTGCCTGAATATAAGATAGCTATATTCTGCTTGATATTCTAAGAAATGGTGGGAGGAGGGGTGTTATTTCACAGTTGTAATCAAAACTACTTCACTAGGACAAACATTTATATCACCATTGATGCAAAACTTGGTTGATAGTTAGTGTTCTGTGTAGTTTTGTTTATAATTATGTAAATTTTGCTTTTATAGTGTATCATTTCATTATATAACTTTGCTGTTTGGCTATTATATTTTTGTGGAATGTAAGTTATGATTCAAGTTGCATTGAATTACAGGTGTTAACAACAGGAAGGCTGTTTTGTGTTGCATTCCCTTAGTAACAGCAACGTTCTGTTAACGTCTGCCTAAGCTGTTATTAAGTGTATGATAACGCGCTAAACTTGTACCTTTAGCATTGTGTTGTGTGTGTGCATGCGCATGCGCGTGTGTGCGTGTGTGTGTGCGTGCGTGTGGGGGGGTACCAGTCGGTTAGACCGACACACAGTGGACTTGGTTCCAAACTTTCTGTGAGATTGGACGTACAAAACCGGTGCACCTGTGAAAGACTAACTTGTGTCTGGTGACTTACCACATAAGTTTTTATGCTCTGTGAGTGGTGCATGGTGCCTCGATTAGTATGAAAATGTAAAGGAAAATAAAGTAGTAGTCTCTTTTTCCAAATTTAGTTTCAAAATAGAAAGGAATGGGATGGTTCATGTGTACAAGGTGATCCAGCCTTCATAGTTGTTAGGTTCCCATAATGATGTAAACCGCTTCAAAATCCTGTAATCTTTAATTTTGTTACATTTGTGTTTTTTATTGTTGAGTAGAGAAGTTCAGAATATACATAAATTCTTTAGGAAGATGTAACCAGAGGTCTGTGTTCCTTTGGGATGTAAGCTGTGGTAAAGATGCATGTATAACCCTATTCCAAATTCTGCCATGATTAGTGTGTAATTGAACAAGAGCATAAGTAAACGTTGGTTACAATGTTTTATGTAAAAAGTTTTCTTGAAATTCCTAATTTCCATCGTGATAATTGGGTCCCTGTCAACGTGGCATGGTGTGTCCTCAGGTTGCAGATGGAGGAACGGTTTCCAATTTGAAGTGTGGCTGCAAATGTATTGAATAAGCTTTCGCGGACAGCCGATAAGGGGTAGTCCTCCATCTTGTAGGTTGGATGAGGTACTCATAACTTCTTACCATAAAAATTTACCTTGTTGTGAAATATTCACACAGAAAGCCTCGGACCTGGTCTGATACTTTAGTATGAACTAAGCAACGAAAAAGGGACATGAGGTTTGGTATTTGGAATGTTAGGAGCAGGTTCACTTACAACAGCAGCCAGGGAATTTGCAAGATATAAATTAGATTTAGTGGGTATAAAGGAGGTTAGGTGGGGCAAGTGCAGGGGATTTTAGTTTTTTTCTATGAAGAAGAAACACAAATCATCAACTGGGAACAGGATTGTTTGTACACCACAGAATAGTATCAGCAGTGACAAGAGTAGAGTTTATTAGTGGTAGGGTGTTATATAGTTCTGAGAGGTCGCTGGTGTAATTTCATTGTTCTGAATGTGCATGCACCAAGCGAGGAGAAAAGTGATGATTCAAAAGACAGTTTTTCTTGAGGAATTTGAGCAGGTTGTTTTAATCATTTTCCTAAGTACCATATGAAAATTCTATTAGATTTTATTGCAAAAGTGGCGAGAGAGAATATCTTCAAACTGACAATTGGGAATGAGAATCTACGTCAGGTTAGTAACGATAATGGTGTTAGAATAGTGAACTTTACCACATCAAAAAATCTGGTTGTTTAGAGCACAGTGTTCCCTCACTGGAACATTCATAACTACTCCTGCACCTTCCCTGCTGGGAAGACTCACTACCAGATTGAATATATATTGATAGATAGGAGATGGCATTCGAGTATGCTAGATGTATGAAGTTTCAGGGGTGCTGACTGTGACACTGATCACTGTCTGGTGGTTGCAAAAGTTAGGGAAAGATTTGCAGTAAGTAAACAAGGAGCACAGAAGTTTGATGGGAAAAGCTTTAATGTTAGGAAGCTAAATGAGCTGGAGGTTAGGAAGTTTAATCTCAGGAAGCTAAATGAGCTGGAGATTAGGAAACAATATCAGATTGAGATAATGAAAAGGTTAGCAGCTTTGGAGAACTAAGTAATAGCGAGGACATAAATAGTGCTTGGGAGTAAAGAGAATATAAAAAACTCAGCCAAAGAGAGTTTAGGACTGCATGAATTGAAGCAGCATAAACCATGGTTTGATGAATGTTTAGGTTTTTAGATCAAAGGAAAGAGGTTAAAATGCAGTGGTTACAGGATACAAGCCAAATCAATGTAGATAATCTAAACTATGTAAGACATGAAGTTAGCAGACATTTCAGGAACAAAGCAAAGGAATATCAGAAAGCTAAAATTGAAGAACTTGAAAGTACGTGTATTAGTAAGATCAACACTCTTAGGGACTTGTATAGGGGTATCATTGACTTTAAGAAGGGTTACCAGCCTTGAGCTAATATAGTAAAGGATGAGAAGGGTGATTTAGTTACAAACTCCCACAGTATTTTGGTTAGGAACCATTTCTGTCACCTTTTGAATATACATGGGGTTAATGATGTTAGGCAGACAGAATTACACACAGCAGAACCATAGTGCCTATGCCAAATGCCTTGGAGTTTGAGTTGGCTATTGAAAAGCTAAAAAGTCGCACATCGCCAGGTATTGATCAAATCCCAGCAGGATTAAGGCAGGGGATAGGACAATTTGCTCTGAGATCTATAAACTTATTATTTCTATTTGGAATAAGGAGAAATTGCCTGTGGAGTGGAAGGAGTTGATCATCGTACCTATCGATAAGAAAGACAATAAAACAGGTTGTAGTAATTATAGGGTCATATCATTTTTGCCAACTACATACAAACTTTTATCCAACATTCTGGTGTCTAGGTTAATTCCATATGCAGAGGAAATTATTGGGGCCATTATTGTGGATTTTGACACAACAGGTCAACTACTGATCATATATTCTGCATTCGTCAAATACTTGAGAATAATTGGGAATACAACAAGGCAGTTCATTGACTCTTTGTACACTGCAAGAAAGCTTGTAATTCAGTTAGGGGGGAGGTCTTGTATAATATTTTCATTGAGTCTGGTATTGCCATGAACTGGGTAAGGCTAATGAAAATGTGTCTGCATGAAATCTATAGCAGAGTCGGGGTAGGCAAAATTTGTCTGACATGTTTCCTATTAGGAATGGTTTGAAACAAAGAGATGCTTTATCACCATTGCTTTTTAGCATTGCTTTTGATTTCACCATTAGGAGGGTTGAGGTAAAGCAGGATAGCTTGAAATTAAATAGTACACATCGGCTTCTGGTTTATGCTGAGGATGTTAATATCTTGGGCAGAAGTGTACATACTATAATGACAAAATGCAGAAGCTTTAGTAGTTGCTAATAAGCAGACTGGACTAGAAGTAAATGCTGATAAGACTAAGTACATGGTCATGTCTCAAGGTCGGCATGCAGGATGAAGTCACATTATAAAAACTGTTAATAGTTCTTTTGAAAGGGTGGAAGAGTTCAAATATTTGGGAACAGTGTTAACAAATCAAAATTCTGTTCAGGAAGAAATTAAGAGCAAATTGAAATTAGGGAACGCTGATTGTTATTTGGTGCAGTATCTTTTGTCATCCAGTTTGCTATCCAATAATTTAAGGTTTAAGATATACAGAACTATAATTTTGCCTGCTGTTTTGTATGAGTGTGAAACTTGGTTGCTGACATGGAGAGAGGACGTAGGCTGAGGGTGTTTGAGAATAGGGTGTTGAGGAGAATGTTTGGGCCTAAGAGGGACAAGGTAACAAGGGAGTCGAGAAAACTGCATTATGAGGAGCTTAATGATCTGTACTTCTGACCCAATGTTGTTTGGGTGATAAAATCAAGAAGAGTGAGGTGGGCATGGCATGTAGCATGTATGGGGGAGAGGAGAGGCATATGCAAGGTTTTGGGGGAGGAACCTGAGGGAGAGAGACCACTTGGGAGACCCAGGCATAGATGAGAGAATAATATTAAGATGGATCTTCAGGAAGTGGAGTGTGGGGGCGTAGACTAGATCGATGTGGCTCAGGATAGGGACAAATGGTGGGCACTCGTGAATGCGGTGATGAACCTTTGGGTTCCATTAAATGCGGGTAATTTCTTGACTAGCTGAGAACCGGTTAGCTTCTCAAGAAGGACTCTGCTCTATGGAGTAAGTGAGTGAGTATTCCAGAATTCCATGTTAGCCTTAACTTTCTGGAAATTGTAAAAAAAACCACAGTAATTTTTAAACTGTTCTTATATTGTTTTTATGAGCATAGTAATAACAGTAAGACTGATATACTCTTTCGTGTTAAATCTGAATGGATGATAAGTCTCATGATGCAGCTAAATTTAACATTTCCAAAACTGGTGGCAGTGAAAAGATTGGTGTTTTATATAGAGGGTATGTTATGTCCTCATTCATTTGATTTTATTTCAACCAGTTTTATTTTTACGTCTGTTTATCTTTTGTTTGTAGTTTGATAGAGGAACATAGATTAGAAGAGACACATTAGATTTAAACTTTGTTGGTATGATGGGAAGTAAATTTGCATGCATGTATTTTATTTGGGAATATTGTAGGAATTAGGAACTTTAAAATCAGGTTGCTGGCAAGGGAATTCAGCCAAGTAAAAAATCCCACGTATGTCCAGACTGTTCAGTGTTACATGTCGAAGATTCTAGTTCCAGGGTGACTACATACCCTTTTCTTGGTATGCATGGTATAGCAGTTAATTTCTACTCTAGTAAAATTGATTTAGTGGAAATAATGAAACTACACTCAACAAATTGATTACTATAGAGAGTGTGCCCAGGAAGGTACAGTTTATTAGTTGTGGTGGGGCTACCTCATTGCTGTTGCATTACAAATTTGTTTGCAGCCGTGTTGATCTACCACTGGTCTGCTCAAGTACAAAATGGTAGGCATTGGTCAGATTTACTGGGGTGCCACTACAGTGGCATTGCTGCCCAGATTACGAGAAGATGTAGGTAGACTTTATTGTTCCAGAACTATAGAAGGAAAAAAAGAACCTCTTCATAAGGCTGTGAAAAGTTGCTTTTCCATTGTAATTTTTAATTTCGTATTTATCTAAATTCCATTTGACTGCCAAATATGTAAATTTTTTTTTATTATGATAGAATTACACATTTTATGTCATTCTATTTTGCCAGAACAACCTGTAAGTAACTAATTTAACTAACTGCTGGGAACAGAGTCCTTCATGAGAAGCTAATGAACAACCTCTGCACAGTTTATATTGTATGGCTGTGTTTCATTTCTTTCTCTTAACACCACGTTGGTGTTTTCCACTTTGGGTAGTTGAGTTATATTGTTACAGTTGATTGCTCATTGGTGGTAGAAATTAAAAGTATTCCAGTAGGCACTAAAAACATAAATGTGTTATATCTGGAAGTCCTCTGTTGGTCTGTCTCTCTCTCTCTCTCTTTTTTTGGCCTTATTGCTTGCAAATTCATTAACAAGTATTGTCAGACCTTCTTTGAATATGTAGGCTGAATGGTGATCACAATTAAGTACAAAGAAGTACATAAATAAACTACAGTTTTAGCATTTGTGATACTGTCCCATTGTATATATTTTTAACATTGAGTATTTCTCTAAATTCCATGTGAAGCATTCATGTATATGATTCACAGGTTTAGATCCTGACATAAGTCCTGATGAACAGGAAGAAAAGGCTCGATTGATTTCTCAGGTGCTGGAACTGCAGAACACATTGGACGGTAAGTGTAATGTATTCCAACATATATCTTGTACAAAGTTGGCAATTATTGTGGTGCAGTAGTTTAGCATTTCTGTTTGAGGTGGAGAGTATATAACTTTGCTTGAAATCTCATTCTGGAGACCACCTATTCTGATTGGATTTCATTTTAACCATTCCAACATTGTTGATAATGGGATCTTACTCTAAAATAGGCTATGACCCTTTTCTTCACAATTATCCTATCATATTTCATTCACCACTGTGTAAACTTGTTAGTTTATATAAGCATTGTGGTTACTGGGTGATTGAACACTGTTAAGGTACAACATTGCAAACAAATTTACGTGTAAGTGTAAATGAAGATTTTTGTATCAAGATATTTTTCATGCCTGAGTAACTCAGGGTGGTCTGTTTTTGCAAGTAAGTAGAATGAATTAATTATGCTTCATTGTTTTTGATAATGTAAATATCACTTGGGCACTTGCTTGGAGTTTGGTGCTGATTTTATTTTGTGTAATCTGAGTTGTGGTATATGGTAGATTTTTAATGTTACCAAGTAAAATTCTTATAACTTTTTCAATATCTATTATATTTTTGAATAATTAGATGAAATTTTGAGTTGTTACTAACAGTTTTGATATGGAGAGAGTATGAATCCTGACACCTTACATGCAGTTGTGTATACAATGAGACATTTTCTGTGAATACATGGTGGAGTTGTTTGGTGTGTATATGTAGCTTGGGGTGTGGCAGTTAATCAGTTGATGGTACTGAGGATAATGTTTTGACCCAGTTAGGGGAAAGTACCTAATGCAGAGTGTCGCAGGACACGTATATTGTCTGGTTTCTTCAGCGTACTTGAGTTAAGAATGAGATGCATGGGATATGTAGCATTGCAGTGGATACAAGTAAGGCATACGTATCTTCAGCCAAAATCTTGAAACAAAGAGACTTCTGAGGGAAAGTGTCTGTAGATTGAAGTGTAATTCTAAATAGGTAATAGACTCATGCATTAAGATTTGAACTGTCGCAGGATTTTTACTACAGCATGTTTAAAACCCTTGGCTTGCCAGATTGTACTATGTGGCCTTTGTTAATATGTATTTACTATAAAAGTGACACAATAATTTAGGTGGTTGGGTATACCATTTATCATTATTTTTCAATAGAAGGTATATAATTGTACAGTCTAACACAACTGTTTATTAAGTAATTACAATAATTAAAAGATGATTAAATAATTTTTTTAACAGCAACATGTTTCAGCTCCTCTTATAGAGCCATCTTTAGGCTGAGCCCTAAAATGGTGTTATATACAATTAGCAATGCTTTATAGAGTGTGAGATCTCATATATAAGACATTTTTGTTTAAAATAAATGTTGGCATTGCAGTTGTATAGTTTCCTTTTTAGGTTTTCATATTTATGGATGTATTCGTGACTGGTATTTCTAATTTTCGGGTGAGACATTCCCATTGTGTTCAATAATCAGTAGAATCAAGAGAATGTGCAATTACATATATTCTGTTGACTATTGGATGCAACGGGGATGTCTCACCTGAAAGTTATATTTCCATGTGTGGCTTGCAAACCAACCCACAAGGTGTGTGGCCCTTTACCACGAAAAGGATGGACACCAATTTTCTGCAATTTATCTTTTTTTTGATGTGGTGTTAAACCTGGTTTGATAAAACTTGATGACACTCTTGAAAATAGTTAACAGTTCAGCAAAACCTTTTGATACAGCATTAGTTGCTGCCTTTGTAATTAACTAGTGTTTGTGACTTTCATTTAGAAGCATATGAAGAGCAAGAAACCATTTGCAATGTTCACGTGTGTGCTTGCAGACTTGTCTCAGCGGGTGGATAGTGTGAAGGAGGAGAACTTGAAATTGCGATCGGAGAATCAAGTTTTGGGGCAGTACATTGAAAATCTGATGTCAGCTTCCAGTGTGTTCCAGTCTACCTCACCCAAGACAAAGAAGAAGTGAGATAATATTTTGCTGTTTCTTGCACTATGTTTCCTGTACATCTTATTTAGTGCAGACAAGGGTCTGGTTGGTGAGTCATGATTCTTTCCTCTGGATTCTTCCTGCCCTTCCACAGCCTCTGTGATATGAGTTATTGATAAGGAAGTTATTACTTTCTGTTCTGTTGCCACTGCCTTAGACTCTTTGCATTTTTCACTGTAAACATTCACTCTTTACATGTTTGACTTTTGTCATATGATCATTGCAGTGATGAACAGCTTTGTTTATGGTGCTCATAGTCTGTATTTAAAAGTAGTCATTTAAGAATTTATTATTTATAAGAGTTATAACTTCTTTTGTGTTTAATATCTCATGCAAATATCAAATTTATGCTTACTGATTGTTGTAACATGTCTCAGAATGTGTTCTTAACCTTTAACGTATGGAGATTTAAAAGTCAGTCGTCCCCTATTGGCCGGAGTTTTTTGGGCATTTAAATCTAAAAATTGCAGGCCTCCAGAAAAACATACATATTTTCCGCTCTGTATGTCATAAAGTTATGAAATAAAAACTGTTTGAAAGAGAATAAAATTCTACATTTGTAGTTGAAATATCGGTGTTTAGCACTGAAACGTACTCACGAAACATTCTCATAAATTCAAAATTCTTTTTGTGTAATATATGTTATGATATTTCTGTGAATTTTTAATGCACTTACCCCATACTTTACACCGCTGGCATGTGTGATGTTACATTTTACGAATCCACAACACTTATTTACACAGTAAATGTTTTCTGTCCTGGCTGTACAACGATACAAGTTGCTTTGTGCAGTGACAGTCAACGTTGCTGTGTGTAGCGACTCACAGGTTCACACGTGTGTGCCACTTCTCAAAGCAGCTCACTATGCACAGACCGATATCACATATGTTGCAGAAGTACAGCATCCTCCGTGTCTGTTTTTTCAGCGAACACACGCGACACCGCCTCTGTTTTCCTTTGGAAGGCCAGTGCTGTGAATGTTTCACTTCTAAATGACTGAGTTGGGATGAAAATGGACTTGGCCTGCCCCTGGAAATGCCACTAGCTGTCACATTTTCTTTGTGTGAAAGAATAATCAGATCCCAAACAAGAACCTCTCGGAAACGTTTGTGGGTCATCTTGCCACCACTTGACTTGTGTATAATAAATGCATTCAGAATGGTCATGTCTGTAAGGTGGAAAAATAATTTCTTGGTCCACTTCCAAGTTCTCCGGGCAATTCCGTAGCTGT
>Ga0268261_10001256_pt1 | contig 17196 bp, 12 predicted proteins | sample TergutNc150P1_FD_190353 | JGI IMG/M metagenome (GOLD analysis project Ga0268261, IMG submission 190353) | Nasutitermes corniger P1 segment gut microbial community from laboratory colony in Florida, USA - Nc150 P1 (SPAdes) (version 2) | ecosystem: Host-associated > Arthropoda: Insects >...
AAGAATAGGCGCTCCATATATATATATATATATATATATAACAGTAGCCTAAGGTTTAATCAACTTTTATACTGTGTTTCTTTAAAAATTTATAACAAATTTGTTAACTACTTTGTGAATTGAAATTTTCAGGAAATACTCAGAAAAGACCCTAGTAGTGCCTGAGGGTGTGATACCTCTGGAAACATTCCCCCTTGTGGGGTGGCACTAAGGAGAACTTGCAGATGTACCGTTTCACCGTGTTAAAAACGCAAATCTGCGTCACCCGTCCGCAATGTGTTAAGATGACACAGATGACTGTACAACTGTGTGACAGTATTTTGTGTGACTGTACAGTTATGTTGGACAGCGTACATTTTAGACACAATAGGAAAGCATTTTGAATAACGACAGCTTCATTATATGCTTGTACTTTGGGTCGTGAAACATCTCAGCTCCGACAGCAGAGCCTCGAGATCTCACATTTTTCATTCCCCAGTTCTTTCAGGCAGTAGCTTATGCTGAGGCTAGTTGTGGCAGCATGTGGAACCGAAACTGGGCAACCCAAGTGAACTGCGCGCTTGCGGAAGAACCTGGCGTTTACTAGGGGGAAGAAATATTTCATGCAAGTTGTTGGCACAAGAGGTTTCTGAGAGTTCATATATATACAGGTTTCCCAGGAGGAATGTGCCAGACTTCGGGAGGGTGTTCCTTATGTTAAAGTATACCGGTATAACCCAAAACACCTATGTCCAAATTTGAAGGGTTACTGAGATAATGGCCAGAGAAAAGTGTGGTCTTCTGGCGGGTCCACGCACTGTACCTGTGAGCTGTCAGTCTTATCGATGTTTATCCTTGAGTGTGGTGTCAGAATACGGAAAGCCAGCTCACACTAGCTTATATTAGTCTTATACCAGAATGCGCAGTCAGCCATGTTATGTCAGTGCTTGCCATTCATGTGTCATGTATAGTGCTTGGAACCCTAAGGACAACTATGCCATGCATGCGAGTTTTTTTGTAGTTCAATTTAATGGCCTTATGTCACTAACAAGTTAGTTTGATGTTAGGTACAGATATTAACATTACAGAAACCACATATTCCTGCCAGTTTTAATATGTATTTGGTAATCAATAAGTGTGTAACAGCTGTCAAAGTTTCAAACTTCTCTGGCCATTATCTCCGTAATCGTTCAACTTTGGATATAGGTGTTTTGGGTTATATCGGTATACGTTAACATAAGGAACACCCTCCCGAATTCTGGCACATTCCTCCTGGGACACTCTGTATATATGATACAGAACAACCTGTTGTTATCCTACCAATGCAACATTTGTATTTCCCTGAGCAGCAAGGTTAGGAATGTCAGGTGCATGTTGTAGCTTCCTCATGTTTTACTGCATTCATTTCTGCTTGTACATTCCAATTTTATCTTACAGATGTTGCTAGCAGTATGCAGATGATATGCAGTATTTTTAAAGTTTATGTGTTTCTTGCAATAGTGTTTTGTGGACTGGGTTCTGATTTTGTGGAATGACGTTTATTTTGACGTTGTTTTCTCTCTTTGTGGTGATTCCAACAATCCACTTCCCCAAAAATTGTGTTTCTGCTTTTGTGTTCTTGATACAGTTGAAGATGAAAGTGTGGCGCTGTTTGAGGCCCGTGTTGAATTGAACTGACAGTCAGTGATTACTGTGACCTCATTCTGATTTGAACCAAAAAGTCATCCAACACACATGCACTGTCTACCAGTTGTCCTCAGATAAACGTCACACATTCAGGCATGAATCTGATGGTGGCCATAGGTTGCTACATGGAGCAACATGTTGGGTGGTGTGATTGGCCGGTCACCTAGAATTCTAGGTACTGACATCACAAAATTGGCAATATTTCCTGTTTAAATTCCCATTTCCTAAGCCAGTTCATGTTGAAATGAAGACTTTACCATCACATCTGCCTTTCTGCATTGTTTGTTATTGATGTCTCCTAATTACTTCAAGCTTTGAAAATCTGTGTTTACCACTTGACACTGAACAACAATGCTGCAGTGTCAGGACTGATAGTGAAGTGCAGATATATCTCGAGCGGTAAAACGAATGTACCGTTCATCCTTTAGCATGTCGTTCTTAGTATGATTACAGGCTTAACATAGGGGCAAAACTGAATGTGCAATAATGCAAAGTGTTATGTTGTGTGACAGACTGCTGTGTGTGTGGACTGTCAGTGGTGTTTCACTGCAGACGGTACTGAATGTTACTGTATTCTATACATTCTTACGGTCACAGTACCCAAAACCATCTACCCTATTACAATTTCATAGCTAGACACTGTACACACGCACACAAATGTGTATGGAAAAAGCTTTTGTTATTAAATTGCTTATTTTCCCACTGTCATATATATAATATTGATGGTCTGTAAACCTCCCATGGATGCCCTTCCCACAGTTTTCTCCTACACAGGGCAGTCTGTGTAACTGTACATTTAGTCTGTGTTCATACAGCGGTGTGTACGTGAACAGAGGGTTGATTGTGTATCAGCAGTTGCACTGTGCTGTATTTTCAGACAGTTACTTGTTATTTCTCCCTGCCCATTATCGAGCGCACTGGAATTACTGAAGATGATTATACAATTTTAGGATATTGTGTTGGCTTAACAGCATCTGAGTTGTTAAATGTTTATACAGCACAGTGGCAACTGTAACTTTAAGGATATCTGCATCTTTCCACATAGTGATGGGATAAACAGCCACTGTATCCCTTAACAGTAGCAACTTAAAATTTCTTTTCGTATTACTATTATCCAGTAATTTTAAAATATATTCTGATTTATTCACTTTGACATTAAATAAGTAAATAATTGGGCACTTATTTGTAAACTGTCCTGTGAAGGTCTCAACAAGCTACTTTCACGTGTTTTTTTCCTAATACACATAAAGCTTTAAGACTGCGGTCTATTGAGTTATGACAGGATGCAGTCTGTTCAGATAGTTACCTTCGTTTTGAAGGAACTTCATCAGCAGGTCACAAAATATAACAAACTGCACCGAGCACAGTCCTTGAGAAGCTCAGAGCCACCCAGTCAGTCAAGAAACATCCTGCCTTTCATGGAAGCCAAAGGTTCTTTACCACATTCACAAGAACCTACCACTGTACCGTATCCTGAACCACAAACATGCAGTTCACATTTTCATAATCTCATCTATAAGATCCACTTTAATATTATCCTACAATCTGTGTCCAATTTCTCACAAGTCGTCACTCCCTTTAGCTATATCCTGCATTAAATTTCTGTAGGTATTTACTTATAAAACCTGATCTTCAGGGTCTCCTTTCCCTGCCAGTTAATAACACAACACATGCCCAACATTTCCCTCTCTTAACTGTTAACACTACACTTCACAGCAGAATATCAAGAACTATAAAATCATCACTGCAGTAACGGTGAAAACTTTTTACTTTCTATATTCTCTACTGCTACATTCTGTCCAATTAATGAAGGCAGTGTTATCACTGGCAGTTCATTGCAATACTGACTGACAAGATTAATGCTTATGTCCATTACGCTGATACCAGAAAGATTAACATCCATACCATCGCTCAGGTGGTTAGATTCCAGTATCTTACCACACAGGCCTTGGTTCAATTCCAGGCTAGTCCATGTGGGATTTGTGGTGGACAAAGTGACCTTGGGACAGGTCTTTCTCCAGGTACTTCAGGTTCTTCCTGTTAGTGTTATTCCGCACTATTTCATTAAAAGTCTCATCCATTCCTCTGCTTGTCAGCGGCCGGCAACTGTGCTTGTCTTTGCACTGCCACAATGATTGTCATCGTCCTTCGGCACCAAATGGTTTAGCTTTATGAAAAAGCAAGTTTTGTGCATTAATCTACGGAAATATAGTGCACATTGAGATTTTCTAATGATTACAATTACGATCTTCTGATGGATCTGGCCAGTGCCCACTGCCTGATGATACCATCCACATGTGAGGTGCAGCAATTATAAGTAGTTTCCAGGATTATTTCTCATTGCTCCCTCAATATATCACTTAGCGGCTGGAATACCCGGGAAAACTTCCAGTTCTGGTACAGCAGCCACAAGTTCTTCTACATACTTATGACACACACTATCACATCCCATCAAATCCAATCGTCTCAGGTGTGGCAAATGTGAAGGCAGTAGTGCCAACCATCCTTCACCTACAAACACAAGATAAATGTAAACATTCAACAATACTGCTGCTTCACAATCATACATGGTTTTATTTTACTTGAAGCATGACACATATTTCCAGTGCACTAACACACCACATACATAACATAAAGTGCCTCTGATTCTGATTTGAACTTTTACAGTACCACTATTGTAATAACTGTGTTGAAGGGACGAAATTTTTAATTCAATATTCCACATGAGAAGCAATTATGTTCCTGCCTGTAGGGAGCCCTGTGCTAACATACTGCAGTGGGTGGGATATGGATCTACTGGCAGTGGGTAACTGCCCTCAAATGAGGTGCAATGTCAATAACACAGTGAGCTGGAGCAACTGTGTGGCAACGAGCTGTGCAACAGATTATATGCAGATGGTCATGTACACCACTGGTGTGGTTCTGAAGATCCCAGTACAGTGCAGTTGCTCATAGACACAACAACTGTACTGCAGTAAAGGCTCAGTCGATGTGCTGCACTTAGCACCACAACATGAGAACATATGGTGGGCAGGAAGTATGATTCCATGCATATTTAACCCTGGTAGGAAGAGGGAAACAGGCCCGAGTACTGACTGGCCAGGAGGCTGGGTGGGCCAGAGAGGCAGTCTTGAAGCTATAGAGAAAAGAAAATTCTTTCCCCCCTGCCCGGAATCAAACACCCATTCCTCGATCAACCAGCCATTCACTTTGCTACTACTCTGACTGAGCTAGTCAGCTCACACTATATCAAGAACTTTCAAAAATAGTTTTTTAAAGGATTATAAGATGTTATATGACAATAACACAATCTTTTCATTCATATGGATCGCTGGTGCAAATAGTAACAAAAAATGACAGGAAAGGAAAACATCTTCCCAGATAGCAGTAGAAATTTAAATATTACGATCAAAAAAGAATGAAGATATTACAGAGGAACTGGAGAGGAATTTAAAGACACAATTTCAGCTACAAAAAAGTGGGAAGATGAAAATGATAAACGAAAATCACAATAACAGAATTCTGAATTGAATTCTGCATGGGAAAAGTAATGCTGAAAGGCCAATAAAGAATATACTGTAGTGACTGAAGGGAAACGCAACGGTCACTGGCATGTCGTTAGAGATGTGGATGGTGATGATGATGATGTGGTGTATTTGACTGCAGCATGCTATACAATGGAGGATTAGAGAAAAGGTTATGAAGGTACCAGCTGAATTGTACCAGCTCACAATATGGTCCAGTTGTAGGACTTTGTAGTCAGTGATGAACTTGCTGTAAGAATATCATACAACATAGCGTTACAAAACACAATGTAGATTCACGGAATTCACAAAGTGCACACATACCTGTAATGTACTTTAGACCCATTAAACACAGCGCACACAGCTGATTGCAGTGACTTATCACCATGCTGATGCCAGCATCAGTTACATTGCTGAACCAACAGACTGCCAATTCTTTCAAATGTATGCATCTGTAAATACAAACACAATGATAAACTAACCTCACAGCCACACACAGACAATTGCACTTCATGTTCAAGACAGACCACTACACTTAGACATGTAAATATGTTAATTTGTTGCACCTTTCTGCAATTCCTTTCAACCCTTCATCATCCAGATTTTTGCATGCTGACAGGTGCAACAACACTATGGAAGACACGGAACGTCGATGAAGAAACGTGGACAATGCTTGGGCAGTCAAATTGAAACCGCAATGGAGAAGCAAAGATGTAAGTTTATGCAGCGACCCGATCCCTTCCAGCAACCCTCTGTCTGTCATTCCGCTACAATCGAATATCTTCAGCTCCTGAAGTCTGCAGATAAACGAATCACACATTAGTAACATGACAAGTCAGCGAAATCAGAATGACAGCTTAATTACAGCAGCCTTCCTGGTGTATTGGTAACGCTCTGTACTACTAATCTGAAAATAAAAAAAAATTAATTTTACAGCCAGAATAGTGGATAATTTGATTTGTAATGGACTTCATCAGTTGTTCCAAGCAAACAAAACATAACAGTAACTTCAAAAGGCAATAGCAACCTTCTGTATATTATCAACTCAGCAAGTTTTCATATTTCATTCAGTGCTACACAACTTGCACAGTTGAACAGTATGATTAAATAAATAAAAGCTTCATTCTGTCTTCTTCCCCAGTTTAGTTAATAAAGATATGTGATTTATATATGGCAGGGATATTGAAAGTCTAAGCTGCACAGTGCTATATTTACGTCTAAAGTTCCCTACCAATTAGAAGCGGTGTCAGCCATTCTCAGTTCTGCAGTACTGCCTGATGGACTTCAGTTTAAAATACAGCCTTCGGAATGCAAGGTTTCTGTAGCAGCTGAGAACTGCAAACTGCAAACAAAACTGAACCTCATAACATCATATTACCTGGTGCAATTTCTAAGGTACAAATATGCAACATCTGTGACACGGCCGACATCCAAGTCCAGGGTTGTCAACTGCTTTCCAAGTGTTTTGATAACATGGATTACATCATCATCAGTCAGTGTCACACCACCCAGGCTCAATTTTTTCAAGTGCTGGCAACTGTCCACAATAAGGCGGACTGTTTTCCCATTTAATCCCTGTTGAAAAAAAAAACATCTCTTTTACTTCCACTAAAACAGTACTCATAGTTGTGTTAATTACTGTACATTATACATATAACTGTATAACATTAATGCACAATAAGGAGGTATTTTATACCAATTTCTCTTTCTGCTTACTTTATCTTCACAACAAAGTAGGCAATGTACGTATCATGTAACAATGAGGTGCATTTATGCAACCATTGTTGCAGTAGAAGAGCAATAAGTATTACATATTGCAAAAGTGTGTGTTTGTAGCCTTAGGTAACCAGCATTCTATGTGCATGTGCCGTACTGTCATCTGTGACCTGTCCACATTATCTGTGACCTGTCCACATTATCTGTGACCTGTCCACATTATCTGTGACCTGTCCACATTATCTCATCAACGGCACAATTTCAAAAGAGGAAAAAATCCTGAAAACGAAAGGTCTTCCTTTTCTCTACAACTTTCGTCTGAAACATTTCTCATTATAAGAAGAACTGACCGAGATATGATAAAAAACATATATTGGTCTTCAAGTAAAGTACAGTTATTCTTGTCTGAATTTAATGAAACTTGAATTTTCTCAGCATATTAAAAAACCATAAAAGGACCCCAAGTGTGAGCTGAGCCATTCCAAGCAGACAGACATGATACAGGTAATAGTTAAAGGTAAAGCAATCCCATTACAGGCCTGGACAGGCCCAGAGGGTTCCAGGAGGTTGAGGCTCCCAGATTTCAAGACAATCGGCACATGAAGGTGGTAAGGTTGTCAGCCCTACACACCGGCCGCCTTTACCCCCAAGAAATATTCCTGGTACTCATTTCTGTTAGAGGCTGAGCCAACTCCAGGGCCACAGTGCGGCCAGAAGGATTAGGTCAATGAAAAATTCCAATGAAACCATCAGGAATAGAACCAGCGACATTCCGCCTTGTAGCGCAGTGCCTCAACCAACTGCGCCACCGCAGGTAATAGTTGCTTTTCACAATTTTACGAATGCACCTAATTACTGAATGAATTGGGATGAAATTTTTAATGACTGATTTTGTAGACATTTTCCACTGTCTATTATTGCAAAAAACACAATATTTCAGTAACTGGAACTGTTTACATACTGTGGTGATAGGTTCTGGAAACACATACTTAGTTCCACGCTGGAGAATCTGCTATTCTCAGCCACCGAACAGTTCAGTACATGCCTCACAACCTGTCACCTCACTGTGGCTACAGACACAGTTAAGAAACACAGTATTACTTTTTATCTTTTAAGCACTATATGATGTACACAGTGCAAACAGTGGGTAATTGGAAGTGCAGTATACTGCTGTCAGAATTATTTAGTAATTGAATTCAGATTTTTTCAATTTTTATTAATACTTCGGTATAACACAGTTGGTATAGCAACTTGCTATAGAATGGACAGTCTGGGGATTGAATCCCAGGGGGGCCAGATTTTCTCCATCCATCCAGACCTGTCCTATGACCGACCCAACCTCCCACACAAATGGTACCGGGTCTGTCCCAGCGGTACATCGGCCAATGAGTGGTGTTGACCATCCACCCCCATCTAGCGCTGAGGTTAAAGAGACAGAAAAGCTATACATCTGCTCTGCCTCTGGGCCTTTGTGGCCTGTCTAAGGTGAATTTTACTTTCACATAAATCCTTCAGTGCCAGAATTACACACCCAGTTGGAGCTGCGGAAAACTGGAATTTAAACGACAGCCACATAAAGAAGGCCATTAAATGCCAGTACTTTAACATGACGCTACATTTTGTTAGCTTCTCAATGCATGACAGTTATACCTGATATTAGGCACCAAAGGATTAGGACTACAAATTTAATACCAAACCATACTGAGCACAGTCTCTACTTTAAGTTAAGACCAAATTTCTCAAAAGCAGCCAACTGTACAAAATTTAAAAAAATATGTGCATAACATAAAATATGTATCTCCTTAAGACCTAAAACCCTTTTCAAATGTTTCTCCAATGTCATGTACACACGAATATTTTTAAAAACCAACTTCTAGTTTAATGCAGCTATTGCTGATGTATACACACTTTCGGTACCTGTTTAACTTATATCTAGTACTGGTTTCAATTTCCAGCAGTACATTGCTATATGTAATAAACGTACCGCAGTACCACTGACAGCTGCACACTTGCAAAGCACATGTTCAGAAATTGTGCACGTCCAACCTCAATCACGTGACCACAGTTTAAATCATGCAACAATCAACACAGTTTTTCAGAAATGGAATAATGTCTTCAGCAGCAGCAAACGGTTAACCATTATCCTACCGGTGGGTATTTAAATTTTAGCACATGCTTTATGAAAAATGTATTACTTGAACAGATAATGATAAAATCATGAAATAAATGCCATTTTGTGGAAAATAAAACTGATATTATACAGCATGTCTTAAAACTGCAGTAAATTTCCTTCTTGCATAAATATATAAAATGTATTTCTAGGGGTGTTCTGCTACACGTGTTCACATATGGAAACATGGGTCTCTAACAGCTTAACGTACACATAACCTACATTCCCTTAGCAAAGTTTCAGTTCAGATAGTTTCTTCAGGCGTGGGATGAGATGGTAACTAGCGGATGTAATTTGGTGGTAAACTTCCAGCGACAGGACCTTCAGATCCGGGTACATGGCCACAATATTCGCTAAGAGGTCAGTGCTATCCTCACCAAGGTAGCAATACTCGAGAATCAGTTTCCTGAGATTACCATGGATGTTAGACAAAAATTCCATAATACGTGCCACATCCTTACGCTTATGGACGATGAGAGAGTGCAGAGCAGGTGCTACTGTTAATACCTGTCAAGCAGTGTTTTATCAGCACTTTATTCTGTCCATGAATAAAATAAATTCCGTGGAGACCATATGCAATATCTGTTTTCCACAGCCTGAAGATTCATATCTTCAAGTATGTTACACAAACAAGACTGCTAGATGCTGAAGGAACAGGCAGTATATTTCCCCAAAAATGTTTGTATTTACTAGCCACCACAGCATATCATCACACAAGACTTGAATCTTCGTCTACACTCCTGTCAGAACCTAACAACTCATACTTTTTTGTGTGTAATCTTTTGGGTGCTTCCCCGGCGTCTGATTATTGAAGGCCGACGTTTCGGAACACTCTGTCTCTTCCATCTTCAAAGGCTGGATATGTAGTATATCCAGCCTTTGAAGATGGAACAGACGGAGGGTTCCGAAACGTCGGCCTTTCCAATAATCAGACGCCGGGGAAACACCCAAAAGATTACACACAAGATGCAAAACACGGCGAAAGTTTGAAATCAAGAACTCATACTTTCCTTAAACTGCTTTTCAATTCTACCCCCCCCCACAATTTCCACACATTGAAATACCCTCCATACCAGATTTTTCATATATCTCATTCTTTTTAGTTTTCATTATTTTCTTGATTCTTCCTGCAACTGAAATTGTATTGAGTGTGGGACAAAAAATTTACCAAACTTAAAACAAAAGTATACTGAGAGCTGATATAGTGGGAAGACATGAGTATGACCACAGCTGCTCCAGGAGGGGTTAAAATATTTCTTCTGAATCATGGACAGGTAAAACAACTAATGTCTGTTTTCATACCTTCACCCAAGAAAGGAGATGTCACAAAGTGCACAAACAACTGCACCATTGCACTATTTCCTGATGCAAATAAGATACTCTTGAGAATTATTCAAAAACAACTTCAGTTGTATATAGGACATGAAACGCCAATGGATCAAACAGGATTAAGAAAAGGGCGTGGGGGAAGGGAGAAAATCACTAATGTAAGTGAATCATGGACAGTGCAGGGGAGCACCATATAAATGTCAACCTGTTTTATTGATTACACAAAGGCTTTGGATAGTGTGCAGCATTTAAAAATGTGGAACAGCATAAGAAGTGTGGGAATAACGAAACATTTGACAGTGTTAATACGAGTCCTATACACAGAGTAAGAAGCTATGTGCAGGTTGACTACGGCTCAACAGAACGGTTCCCAATTCTCCTGGTTTGTTTAATCTATACAGACCACAAAAGGAACAGAACCTGCAGTCAAGTTTGTAACGTAGCATGCACACAGAAATTACCAATAACAACCACTTCGCATTACACAAGGTAAGCCACTAGCAGCTTACCTCAGGATGGGAAGAAGTCCAATTTATGATATGCTCCTTAAGATTTTATACTTTTAAAACACTAGATGGGGCAAAATTCGTAAGGTAATTAGTACTCAACACTAACAATGTAGTACATCTTACCTCAGCAATACGGCTGATATCAGAAGGACTATCACATTTGTAAGAAAGTGTTTTCCAGAGTACCACATCTTTAGACAAAACATTCCATTTTTCACACACTTTGGCGATGTTGAGGCACAAGTCCTCTGGTCCAACATATGATAGGATTTTCAGGAGTATTTCATCCGGTAGGTCATTTATTGATGTTGGTTTACTGGCCATTATTGATGTTTCGGAACACACGTCCTCTCCCCTGTTGTATGAGAGCAACGCTGATGCTATCTGCACCTGATCATATACAGGTTCAAAAATACTGAAGCACAAGTAGATACATCATTCATTAATAGCTAATACATAGGCTACATTGAGAGTAATGGAATGAACTGCAGCAGAGCACATCTGTAATTTTAACTAAAAATGTATACTAGATATAAGTATGCAAATTTCTGTAGAAGATACTGTATATACCTAGGTGCATGCAATGCGGACAGACAGATAAACTGACAGGCAGTGTTACCTCCTGCAACAGTGTTATCTCCTGCAATGGTTTGTATGCGCAATAAACCTCAAGGTACGTTTCTACATGTCTACAATACATGTACAGGTTTACTGACAACCTGCGCACTGCACAAAAACGCGCGGAGGACGTGTAATCCATAATTCCTGTGTTAGCGGTATACCACATGTGATAATTTTCAAATCGCAAATGTGGTTACACAATTACACTTGCCATAAACATGACAACAGACAGTATCGATATATACTTGGTTTCTTGGGGGTCTGTTTCTCCCGTTCGGCTTTCAATAACACAGAATTATTGATTACTTGCAATTCACAAAACTTATTGAATTCCTAGCCACTTGCATGAAATAGTGGACCCCGAACATATAATTATAAAACAATACTTTAATTTCATGGTTCCAAATTGCTGTTGACAAAGTCAATAATATTTTCACACTTGTATCCACGTTCGGTAGCACCATGGAAAAAACCACCTAGTGCCAAATATAATGTACATTTCTGCGTACCGCAAAATTTAAAAAGTTTCACAAAGCCATGGAGGTTGACTTCCATGTAATATGAAGCAGATAAGATGCTAATTATATTACAAACTCAGATCACTGCACAGGAATATTTACAAAATCATTACATTTACGTTGCCTATGTTTAATGTAGTATTGTTACTATCAGGTCCCCAGGAAATATGCTGTTTTCTAGAATGTCACCCAACATGCCAGTTCAGAATCTTATTTCTATCTGTTCTTGAAGCCGTTGTGGTTGTGTGCACAAAACCGAGGCAAACCCCTGTGCAAAACAACATCGCAGTATGCAGTTATTCACACTCCGCACAGTCCCACTGTTTCATGAATACAGATTACCAGAGAAGCCAGAAATTCTGAACATTTGTTAAATGTAAACAACACTATACAAAAATACACAAATTTATCTCTGGTTCCATGGTTATTACTTGATCTGCCATTAGCTGCTAATTCCATTTCTCTGCTATATCAGTGACCGGTGACATCTTAAGCTTTAAAACCGGTCACCTCATTTCCACCATGAAAAGATGTTAGACATGATACAGTACAAGAAATTCCCTTTCCCAGAACTTCAAGGGAGATTACCATGTCCACAGAAGCCTTCCAGAAACTCCAGCCATCAATCAAACACATCCAATCCAAAACTCCCATTTCGTTTTATTAATACAGACTTTTGTATTATCTTCAAATCAGTATTAGGCAGTAGCACAGTCAGTAAAATGACAAGGATGTATGCTGGAAGATCTGGGGTTCAAATCTTGGCAGGAGCAATAGAACTATCTATTCTCCAGAACATTCAGACCAGCTCCAGCACCCACCCTGCCTCCAATTCAATGAAATCCAGAGATTCTTCTCTGGCAGTAATGTGGCCAGTGCAGACAGTCTGACTACTCACATCTGTCTAGAGAGAAGTTTACAAATTAGTGGAGCTATACCTCCACTCAACCTGTCTCCGTCCACAGCACACAGTGGGACCTCATTTTACCCTAACCACCTACCACTGTACATATCTCTCAACAGGTCACATCCTTTCTGGTCTTATAAAGAAACCTTTCTATACATTACTTTCCCCTTACATTCACACTACATGACACATTTATTTCATCTTAATTGATCCAATTACATTAGCATTATGACGAGCTTCAATAACGAACCTCATTATATAATTTTCTGTGTCCTTCTGTTATTAACTCCCTCTACAGGTCAGATATACTCCTGACAACTTTTTTCTCAGTCCCTCAAAACACGTTATTCCTTCAATGTGACAGGTCACATTTTACACAAATATAAAATGAAAGAAGTGTTTAATTTATTGATGGATGAAACATTCCACTGCAAGCGGCACTTCACATGCAGTGAGTACCAAAATAAAGGATTCTTTCCTTAAAACTGCTCAAAATCCATTCTCCAGTCAAATTTCTGTTTCACAAGGACACACTGATATAGCGGCAGGCAATTCTGGATATAGCTAATAAGAAATGTGTGTAACACTCACCACAGGCACACAACTTACATTGGGTTCCGACTTTATTGCTGGAATTGTCACTGTCTCTTGATCCGCTACTTCTGATATGTCCGATACCCTTTCAGTTTCTATACCAGTCACCTCTTTCCTATCAACTGTAGATGTTACTCGTGTCTCGTTAGAGGAACCAGGTTCACTGTTCAGTAATTCCATTCCGTTCTGTAAAACCACCACACTAATCACAGCTGTGGCCTCTCATGTCATGAACCAGGGTTCTATTATAACCATTTTACTCAGCACCAAAATGATAACCACATCTTACAGATTTACTTCACTGCAACTTTGAAAGTCACAGAAATCTATTTCCAAATATACCGGTAACTGTTACTCCATTAGCCACGCACTTACCTGCTCCTTACACAAACTGAAGGCACATTACCATGTTCAGAGGAGCTTTCCACACCTTCCTATCATATTTATAGCTGTTTCTACACAAAGCCCCATATCTTGCCATTGTGAGGCACATTCTACATGGGCTCTGTATATTCGTTCAATGTGTATTTGCTTCTTCTTGTGTAAGAATTTGAGTTCTTGGTTTAAATATAAATTAAAAGTACAATGTAGCCTGACATCAGATGCACTGTACGCTTCACATGGACAAGATACCTACAGGTCGTATACACAATCAAAAAACTTAAATAACTAAGAATGTACAACAGAAAAAGCTAGTTACTATATAGTTTTGTTATTACGGCAATATTGACTGGAACTTGTTAACATTTGTAATTCAAAATTTTATTAAGAACTTTCGTTTTAAGATCGAACTGAGAGTGATTGGCACCTGAAGCACGTGTTGGAAATACGATCGTTTGTTGTTAATAAACTTCCTGAGGGTGGCACCTTCGTGCCAAAACATATAGCAGTTGGCACCTAATATGAAATGTTTTAAGATGTTCTATTGTATTTTAATTAGTGCATTTTGTTAGTTAAAATATGGAATTAATAAGATCTTATTTGATGATCACTGACATCCTAACACATCTGTGTCATTCCAAAATATTAAAATGTTTTGTCTTCTGTTTGTAGAAGATGAAGCTTCTTTACCGCATTTGCAAAACCCACATCAGTATCAATTAATAAACCACATGAATCCAGTGCACATCTTCAAAACCCATCTCTTTACAATTCCCTGTAACCACCTGATCCACTTACTGAGCTGGAAGATACTGAATTCTCATCTTAAATTTGAAACCCTGTAAAGCCCTGTGTTGACAGTACCATGCATTGGTGCATTAAACAGAATACTGTCTTCAGTGGAGTTTGTAATTAGCGACAAAGCAATTACAAGTTAATCTGCTACTGTAACACAGTTACAACTTATAACTCTAATCCCTAGATTATTTTCTGCATACTGTCTGGCAAGACTCAAAATATCTCTGTACACAAATGGATGTACCTTGAAGTAATGTTTCTTATCCAAATCAATATATTTTAATGAAAATCAGAAAGCACACACAATATATATGTATACAGTACTTTCCTCACCATATTCCTTAACCCCTTACATCCTGACACAATGTCTGATCAGGTTGGACAGACTGACAGAAAGTCAACTCAATACTGAAAGTACACTTGGGTTGGCTGTAGCTTCTAATCTGCAGAGGTTGAGGTTTGAGACCTCTAATGAGAAAAATGACTTGTAATCAATAAAAATAATTATAACAGCATGTATAGGCTTTCTGGTTTCATTTTGCACACAGATACTCAAGGAGAGTCAACTACTCAGCTTTGACCTTAGTAAGAGAATGGAGGTTATGCAACCAATTTTCATTTAGTGGCAAATTATAGGTTCTGTGATTGCAAATCAAAACAACAAACTTTATAGCCTCAGTTGTCCGGATACTTTCAGTTCTGTTCCTCTTCGTAACCATCATCGATTGTAAGAATGTTGACAACCCCACATTCTAATAGACGCCATTCACAACCAAGTCATCTTCCGTAGTATTTACTAAAGTCTGCATAATGTGAGTACACTAACATGTTCAAACTGCAAATTTTTATGGTTACAAAAACAAATTACGTGGGGTGTTCGTGCGTATGTAAGAGTTTCCTGCACTTGGCTACGGCGCAGAATACGCACTGCAAGATGGCGGCTACGTTTCTACTCGCCGACAAGTGTGTCGCTGGTGCCCATGCTTCCGCCCACAATGCAACAGGCATCCTCCCACTTGCAGCTACAGCGCCCCACAATGCAACAGGCATCCTACCACTTGCAGCTAGAGCACCAAACTCTAGCGTCGTTTGGTGGTGGTCTGATCTAAATCTCTAAAATTTCTTGCAGTCTGTCGTTGTGGTGTATAATAATGGTTGCTAATACAACGGATATAGTGATGTGCTATGAAGAGCGTGTGCGGAGCGTACCACCACGATTTCTTGCATTGTATTGTGAACATCTTTAGGTTAGAGATTGGTGCTAGCTTTTTTTTAATACCACGTACCACGATTTTTTGCGTTGTATTGTCAACATCTTTAGGTTAGAGATTGGTGCTAGCTTTTTTTAATACCACGTACCACGATTTTTTGCGTTGTATTGTCAACATTATGTTAGAGATTGGTGCTAGCTTTTTTTAATACCACGTACCACAATTTTTTGCGTTGTATTGTGAACATCTTTAGGTTAGAGATTGGTGCTAGCTTTTTTCTTTAATACGACGTACCACGATTTCCGCACTTCACCACCACTCCTTCACCCCCCACATTCAGGACCTTCCCGCCATACCCTTCCACACCCCTCCCTCACACCCTCCCCTTCCCTCGCCACGGAAATATCACTGTCTCCGATGACTTTTTTGTCGCCGCCATCTTGGCCGCCATTTGCAGTGCGTATTCCGCGCTCGCTCCCCTGCACTGTTCGTCAGAAACTTCACATTCTCTGTATTTGAACGTTGTAACAAACTTCCAACATCGCACTGAAAAGAGCAGTAGCTTTTCAATAACCAAGAGAAATATCTACTTAGGGTAAATGGCAACGTACTTCCTAATAACCAAAAACTAGTAGAACACAATCGCATCACACATACAACTACAACGACGACGCCCAAACTGGCGGAACCGCATGGTTTCACTGACAGTGTCGCCAACACCTCATGCAGAAAGTTGCTAGAGTTTTCATTAGAAATTATCGATGTCCAGAAGCTAATCCATGCAACATTTCGAATGTTAACAGCCTTATCTTTCGTCGCGTGTATTGAGTCGTGAGGTAAGGTTAGAGAAGATAAATATGCTGTTGTGATTCTGGGATTGGGGGAGAGCAGCAGCGCCCAAATCGGAAGAGCTGCGTTAATACCGGCGAAAGGTAGTAGCGCTGCCAACGGTAGACGTGTAAAACTAAGTACAAAATCTAAAAAATAGCTATGTTGTGCATATGGCCTAGGATTAGATAATATTTGATCAACAACCCAGATGCTTTTAGTTGAAGTATTTTAGAAGACGTTTTAATCCTTTAAAACCCGAATTAAATCCCATCTGCTATTTGCTGGCATTATTAGGAGCTCACCATTTTCTCCACGTTAGCAGGGTAAGGGTTAAATTATTAACCTTTAGGCTACTAATGTCATATATATATATGGAGCACCCATTCTTGATGTTTCTAGATCACACACAACGACGCAGCACA
>Ga0268261_10001257_pt1 | contig 17193 bp, 10 predicted proteins | sample TergutNc150P1_FD_190353 | JGI IMG/M metagenome (GOLD analysis project Ga0268261, IMG submission 190353) | Nasutitermes corniger P1 segment gut microbial community from laboratory colony in Florida, USA - Nc150 P1 (SPAdes) (version 2) | ecosystem: Host-associated > Arthropoda: Insects >...
TTTGGGGGGGGGGGGGCCATGTTTGGCAGGATGAGGTGGCTGTGTGATGGGATTATTTCTTTGTCAGTTGTTTTTATGATTGCTATATTTTACTGCTCTGAAATAGTCTGGAAATTGCAGCAGAATGTGTTCTTATATTGGCAACAGGGTATGTTTCTTGTTTATGAAAGATTATTTCTCCCGTTACCCTTCAACAAAAATTTATCCTTCAGTCAACATTTAATGATTTTGTTTCAATAAAATGACAGGAACCAGGATAGCTCAATTCATATAGTGACTAGGCTTCAAGTGGACAACCAAGGAGTCTGGATTTGATTCTACAGCATCCAGATTGGCTCAGGGGCCCACCCAGCCTCCTGCTTAATGTGTATCTTGGATAAAGCAAGCAGGGCATGATGCTGACCACTCATCTAGAGCTGAGGTTCATGCAAGGAGCTACAACTCTGTTCTGCCTTCGCATTTAATTTAGCACATGAAGAACATCACCTTTTACCTGTCTTTCATACAGTGACACCCAGAGCTGCAATAAAAACAATTCCATTACTAAATGTCAGAATATAATTTAGAAAACTAGGAACAAATTAAAATGACATGACCAAATATCAAGTATAAGGCTGCTGAAGGCACTGGTGGTGTATGTAAAATTGTTTGCAGGAGATATTTAAGAAGCTCGACTTACTGAGCACCATATTTAACTTAAAAAAAGATTCAAGAGTTTTATTTGAATAGTGCTTATTAATGATAACTATCAGTTCTCATTTAAATGTAGTTGTTTTCCCCATTTGATGACAGAGGCCACAATGGTCAGTCTCATTCTGCGGTGTTGGAGTTATTTACACGAGAGCATGGGAGTGAATAGACGTATTATTAAAATTTTTAATTTTACGTTTTTAAAGGCAATGGGAATTATTCTTTTAATGGAGGCTGTTGGTACCATCTACTGACCATCATTCACATGATCGCCTAATCACTGGGGAATAACAATCGAGCCAGTGAGTGCCCTCACCTTAGAAATGGAGCTTACATCCTTGCCTAGCTGGGAGAGGTCAGGAAGATCATGCAAACAGTACCTTTAGTCCCTAGGAACTAACCAAACATATTTGTTATTGTAACTATCCAAGTCTAAATGAACTTGGATATTGTGAGAATTCTGTCATTTTGTGGCAATAATGTGACATTATTTTAGTGCATGCCATATGACAGGAGTACACTGCCTCAACTGTATATGTACTTGTTTTTATTGTTACAAAAAAGATTCAACCAATATATTGGACATGCAGTACCACTTGCAATAAACATGATCGGTGTCTTTAAAACACTAATATACACATAACATATTTTGAAGATGGTAAATCAGTATGCATGTTGTGGGGGTATCTTCATTCCAGAATTGACAGAATATCTGGCTGTATGTTATTAGTTTATGATTACAGAGAATTCTGTGTGCAGTAGTTTCAAGGACATCTGAATTTCCAGAGGAGCTGATGCTGTTGTTTCCAATTGTGTGTCTGTATTTACCATCAAATACAATACATGTAATGCTCTGAAATTATATTTAATTTTCTTCTCATGAAACAGGTCTTCTATATTTCTCAGACATCTTGTATGCTGTGTAGTGTAATGTTTTCAAATGTAAGGATAATCATACTTATCATAAGGAACAGAAGCACCTTTCTGTGATGCTGCATAGGTTTAAGTCTAGACAGCATCATTAAAGAAACCATGCAGAAATACAGAATGATTCATGAGTTGTGAATATTTTTGCATGAGATGATTTACGAGGTCTTTTTATCAAAATAGTTCCTATCAACACGGGTCCTCTTCTCAATGGCTATGGTGCCATGGTTGTTTTTTAACTTGTAAACCCACTCCTGCTAACTGCATGTACACAAAATATGGTTTTGAACTAACATTGTTGCCAGCACAGTGCAGTACATATGTACACAAATTTCTGGCTTATCTGTTGTGCTTGCCAGCACACTACTCACAGCCAAGTGGTGACATGTGTTGCAGTTGAGGGTGGCATTATTTAAAACTGCTTCACTCACATACTGGTTTAAATTAAATGCAATTTCTTTTATGAAGTTAAAATTAGATGTTGAAATTATCAGGTAATGTGTTTATTATTTTATTCCCTTTATTTTCAGTAATCCTTACCTTTTATTGTAAGTTTCATGGGGCCATAACATTTTAGATATTCAGAACTGGATCCATGCTAATATGAACTTTTTTGATCATAAGACTTGTGAAACCATTTCCCACAGTTACGTCTGTTACTCATGAATCACTCAGTATATCATCCTTTTATCTTCAGTGGCCTAGTGTGGTCTTTTGCTGGCATTTGTTGGGTCTCAACAAATATCTTTGTCTTTTGGTTAGTAATGGAGATTTTGGAATTGAATTCTTGACTGGGATAGGAAGAAAGGTACTAATTGACTGTGTAAAAACATCTTGAACAGATGTTTCTGATTGCTTAAATATGTTTGAATTTTTTTTAAATACTGCTACAGGACCTCCATTTTAGTTAAAATGGTCCTATACTAGTTCTCTTTAAGTGAACATTGTAGTTGAGTGGCAAGTAGTTCTGCTTCATATTCACATCTTAGTTTCTAATCTCAGCCTGCTGTATATTCACATCTTAGGTTATAATCTCAGCCTGCTGTATATTCACATCGTAGGTTATAATCTGAGCCTGCTGTATATTCACATCTTAGGTTATAATCTCAGCCTGCTGTATATTCACATCTTAGGTTATAATCTCAGCCTGGAGATATCCCAGTAGGAGTTCCTGTGGTTTTCCTCCATTCTATCCAGAAAAATGCTTGGATTGTATCTCAGACTGCAACATGATCACTTCCTTTCACTGCCATCTGTATACTTTCTAAAAGCAGTGTTGTAAACAATACACAATAGATAATATATGTATATATCCCTAAAGTTGAATGTGTTGGATGAGAAGCAAAGTGTGATTTTAGAGCACCATGTACATATAATTGCATTAGATGGTAACATAGATACCAGTTGTGAGCAAGGAAATGGTGTGAAAGTATGGAATCATATTCAGTTATTTTGTTTTTCTTTTTGAGCCTTACAAAAGCATAATCTTATTCCGCAGTTGTAGACAGTGACACATACTAAAATTAGTGTATTTATTTAGGGGTCAACAAAATATGTTGACCCCTGGATATATTAACATTTAATGTTGGCTCATTCACCAGTTAAACAGAAATTCTACTCATTTGACATTTCTGCACTAGGGAAACTGTGTCTATCCATGCTGCTGTAATTGCTCCATGCTGGCCTCCTGACTGTGACATAACATTAAAGACATAAAATAGGCTGACTGTCACTTATGTTATGTGATGTGTATATAAGACATTATTTACTATTAGACATCTGTGGAGAAGTTGCAAAAGAGAGTGGTAAAGAATATTAAGAAATAAATTCAAAGATTTTTCCACTCATTGGGTTTAATTTTTTTAATCAACATGGACAAGCAGGGGTGTAGATTTTTTTATCCTGTTTACAGGTACACAGTTCTTTCATCCTGATTGAGTCAGTTTAATAGGAATTTAAAAAAAATATCAACAAACTTTAATTGCTGCTATGATATAGATGCTGGATTTGTTAACTACGTTCTCTGCATTTACATACTCAAGAAGTGTTCCATTTGTCCTCTCGTTTGTTTTGTGACATGGGGATTCATTTTAATTGGCATATAATTTTTAAACTTCCTGACCTAAATCCATTTCAACACCTATCCCTTACATACCTCTCTTTTTTTCCATTGGTGGTTGTTCCTCATATTTGGAGTACTGAAGTAATAGTTGTATGAGATAAAAATTCTGTAGCCTTGCATATTTTTAATACGAAAAGTGTACTTGTTTTAATCTTTGAAAAGGAATTTTTTTCCCCAAAAATTGTTTTAATTTTGTATTAATATTTACTGCATGTGGCAAGAAGATTCTCTTTATCAGCATTTGCTGCACTTTTCATTTCTCAGATATGACTTTGAAAGATGAGGAGTTCTGTGGTATCAGAAAGACAAGATACATATACACTACATACAAAATAAATATATTTTTTAGCGGACAAATTATCCAGCCCAGTATTCCACTCATCGTGCATGCATTTGAAATTCTAGTTATTTTTTCTTTCAACTACCTGATACTTGTTGTAAGTTTCTGCGTAATTTAGTTAAAAATTCAGATAAATGGAAGATTACTTTGGTTTCATTTTATGCAACTGTGTGTAAGCAGAGGCTCTGCAGTTTGTTGCCTTACACTGCTGTATTCAAACATGTCCCTTTGTGTGAGATTGGGATTATCTCTTTCTTAACATATCCAATTGAGTAGATTCCTCACAGTCTCTTCAGCTGAAGACAGAAACATGAGATTTCAAAATAGAGTTTTCTGTTATGAACAACTGACACTGGATAAGAGTCTAGAAATCAAGTAATCCTGTGTGTAATATGACACTATCAAAATCCTTTAGAATCAATGTCCCTTTGTGTTGATATTCACACAAGTCCTGTGTTTTGCACAGGAGACATAACATTTGATTTCAAAGCAATTGGAATTTAAATTTATAGTACACTGAAAGGTATCTTGTGAAAACACTGCTCTTGCATAGTTGCTGTTGGCATGTGTAGATAACACAAAATGTCTGGAATAAACATACAGATATTAGCATACTGAATAGGCTGTGGGCTGGACAACTAAAAATCTGATTTCCACTCCAGGCAGTGACAAAATATTCTTGTCTCCACCAAATGTCCAGACTGGCTGTGGGGTCCACGCAGCCTCCTCTTCAATTGTAATGGGGACTGTTTCACTATGGAGTGAAGTGGCTGGGGCATGAAATTGATCATGTACCTCCTTAATACTGCAGAGGTTAGAATGAGTGGAAATATACCTCCACTTCCCATATGACATGTAATTAAGCCCAGGGACAATTTAACCTTACTCCATGTATGGCATCAGAATTTAAACAAAAGTGTGATATGCACTTGTGCATATAAGCATATTAAGATTATGGTCTTCTGGGATGTAGTGCTGTGTGATATTGTAAATATGCACCAACATTTGGAGGAACTTGCTGCCTGCATATTCAGGGTAGAATAGTAAGCTAAGTTTGGAAAACATGGTTTGGGTTTGGGGAAGGAAGCACCCAGTCTGTTAGCAAGCTCCTTTACCCTAACAATTCATGTAGACTCCTGTTTCTCTGATATGGTAGTGTACATCAAACTAGATGGCATCAGATCCCAGGAAAAACCAGTCTTCTTTGTTGTCACTGTGAGAACCTCAAAGTTCAATTTAACTGCTTGCTTTTCTAAAACAACATTTTTATGAAAGCAAATTAAAGTGTGTAACCAGAAATACTGTATGAGAGTGTTTATCAGATGGTAGATAGTTGTTGTAACACTGCAGTAAACAGTGGCACCAGTAAAAGGGCTTCGCTTTGGTGGAGTAACTGGTAGTTATAGTAATTACGGTGAAGATGGTTTCCAACAGCTGATGGAAAATAAGTAACACTAATTGCTGACTGAATAGAGTTAAGTATGTAATTACTTAACATTGGTTTCATTTCAGTTTCTTCTCACATAAAACCATGTAACATGTTTATATATGAAAACTTTGCCTTACTGTAGTGGTAACAGTGAAAATCTGCAACACCTCTGTTCCAGGATCAGGTCTGTGTGTGTCAGCTAATTGTAATTTTCACTGCTTTTTCCATGCTTCTATCTACATGCAGAATGTTGCAGTTTTCTTTTAACTGTTATAGCCTAAAGAGCATAAATATCAAGCAAATTTTACAGATATTTGTTTCCCCTTATTTTTATAATATCTGACACTTGCAGGGCATACAATATTCCGAGAACTGTGTGTATAAAACATTACCACACAAGAAGTAAGGCTTTCAGTGAGTTAAACCAATGGATGTTGCAAGAAAATGAGAATGAAGAAATGAATTTAAGACATTGAGTACATTTGTAGGAGTTACATGATGGCACAAAAAAAAAAGTAAACATTATTCATAACAGTATCGTGCAATATGACACAAGATGTAATCCCATGATTTGACTCCATTTAGGAAACCACTGTCACAGCTTCAATCACAGGCATGCATATAGGGTGTGCCTATGCACACCCTAACGTCTCAAAAACAGCGAACTATGATATTTTGTGTCTCAATTTATAAGTTTGTATTTTTGTGTAAAGTTTAGCTGTTAATTTTAAAATCTTAAGTTTTGGTTTCTTTGGTAAATAAAAATAAAGTCCTTTTTACTTCAGTATTCAGTAAATGTTTTTCTTTAAAGAAACTAAAATAAAATTCCACGGGTGCACACCCTAACAAAACGTGCTGTGCATGCTTGGCTTCAGTGTCTTTATGCAGTAATTAACATTTAGAAGAGAAGAGTTTCTCATGATACTTGTTGGTGTAATGAAAGGTGATAAGGTAAAGCAGAGCCTGTAACATTATAAAGGCCTGGTAGTTTCACAAGGACTAGTTTCTTACTGAGTAATTATCACCTTCAAGTACAGATACTGAAGCACCTGTGTCTAGTTGCTATAAAAGTCTTCTCTCACTACTGAATATACATGCTAATTGTACATGATGTAACAAGATACCATATCCAGTCATAAGTAAGCAACACACATGATCCCCTCTTACATTTAGTGCAGCTTCTAAAGTGCCGCAGAATCTCTGGTTTAATTCATTTATTTTGTGACAGTAATCTGCAAGGGTACTAGGAGATACATTATTTTACCTTCACCTTAGTCACTTTAGTCCTTAAAGGCTGACAAATGATGTTAGAGTCACTGCCTTTAAATCCTTTCATTATTGAGGCTTTTGGCTAATTTACAGGAAATGTTGAAAGACGTTTATATGTGTCTGTAAGCTAACATAACTTAACCTAACCTACCTCAATCTTACCCAACATAATCAAATTTATGCAAACTGAACTTGTTGGGCAGACATGTATATATGTAGAATAGGGGAATAAAATAAAAGAAAGAAAAAAAAAAAAACTTTAAAGAACTAAAGTCACTATGTGACACCATAATCAATCTTACCCCCTAAATCATGCTGTAAGTGTTAAGTATCCTATACAGTTTCTTCCCACTTAACTAAAATCAATACATTCAGTATTGCTGATATTTAAAACAGTAAATCTACAGAACATATGCTAGCAGAGGAAAACAATATAGGAGGTTTATAACCTATTTAACACAGCTGTATACTGACCATGCTATCCTACAGTCATCCTGTTCAGAGGTAAGCAAACAATGTGCTGGAAGATTGTGTGTGGGTTGGTGGGTGCCCTTGCTTCACTTGTGTGTTGTGACCCTTTAGTCAGTACATGTTGCCCTCATGTAATGGATGTGCTGCAATCCATTTCCTCATCTCTTCACAAAATGGCACTCTGAACAGAATCCTTCCAAACAGAGTTTGAAATTCTCTGTACTGTAAAAAAGGAGTCTTTAAAACAATAAAAAGATATATTAGACAATAATTATTGATGTATACTTATGTTGTACTAGTACATTACACTTTCTTCTTAGACCATTCAGTCTTCACAGTGGCATCTTCTGTTGAGAGTTGATGATTCTTCAACTTGGGGTTCCATTTGAATAGTTATTATGTAAATTGCGAGGGTGTAGGTGAAAATATAAATTATCTTCAAGGTTATCTTTTCTAATTAAACTGTTCTTAAATATCTAGTAGTATGCAAGTGCTGCTTTTATATATATACATAAATTTCAAATAGGACTCTTCAAGCTTTTGAGTTATAGCACCACATTGTTTTTGATGGAACTTGTAATATTTAAAGGAAATTTCCCACTCTTTTGATTCATGCAATACAATCAACCATGATGAGTAGTGATTAGTGATAGTGGTTTTCCTTTAGGCCAAATTATGTTAATAGCCCTCCAATGACTTTGGCATTTTTCTGCTCCATCTGGAAGAACATTTATTTCTTTGGGCTGCTGATTAGCCTGTTAGATTCCAAGAGTTATTACAGATTGGCTTTGATTATCCTATTTTGTATTTACATAATTTAGAAGACTGTTGTCACTTGTATCACAAAGACGAGTGCAGCGAGTTCTTTCAACAGTCTACGGATTTCACAGAAATCATAAATAAGAACACATTCATGAAAACCGCAGAATTTGTGCAATCTGTGTTATTTAAGTGTCACTGACCCACATTATTTGCCCCCTACTGCCCCAGCAAGCACATGCCCACATGCCACAAGACTAATAAAATATTGTGTAAATTAAAATTTATCCTGAAAAGATATAGCTGTTGGAACTTACCCCACAAAGCACAGTTCTTCCTGAGAAACCAATAGTAAAAATATTGATTACATATCCCCATCTGTTTGGTACAAAGGTACATGATCATGTTCACAAGAACCTGACATTGGACCTATCCTGTGCCACTTGAATTCATTCCACATGTTACAACTTACTTCCTGAAGATTCATTTCAATATTATGCTTCCATCTATGCTGAGGTCTCCTGTATGATCTCCTCCCTTCAGAATTAGTGATGGAAAATGTTACCCGTTTATTATTTTCTCATTTTTGTGCTACACACCCCATCTGTTTGATCCTCTTTGATTTGATCCTGCAAATAATACTAAGTGAGATGTGCAAATTATGGAACTCCTCATGGTGCAGCTGTTTCCTGGACCTAGGTCTCAATATTCTCCTCAATGCCCTGTTTTCAAATACACTCTGTGTTCTTCTCTTAGGATGGCAATTATTCCTAATTTCCTAATCACATACAGTATTTGGAAGTGACACTTTTACAGAATCTCTCATTGTAGACCCTTACAAATAGGAAATGCAGCAGAAACAGGTACCTATTTAAAGACATTCTGGTTATTCTGACTAGAGTTTAGTACAGTGACTAGGATAGGGGTTGGGTGGCAGAGGAGCCAGGGTTCAGTTTCTGGGAGGGGAAGAGATTTTTTCATTTCCAAAGCATACAAACTGGCTGTGGGGCTTACCCAGACATCTATTCACTAGATAACTGGGGCTGTCTCTCTGGAGGTTGACCTGTGGTGTTTGATTATGAATGGAGACAACTGTAGATGTTTGTGCACACCAAACTGATCGATAATGTTGTACAACACTTCTCTCTATATGGAGACCTAAACATTTCTTTGGACCTTGTAAATAGCTACAATTTTTGCTCTGATATCTACAAACCCAGAAGATCTAATCAGTAGTTGATCTGTTATGCTGGAATCCACCCTGATGTTTTCCGAGTAATCTCATATTATGTGTGGAGTTAACCTTACCAGTAGAGTGTTGAGTACTGTTTTGTGTGACATTATGAATTGACATTTCTTGTTAATTACTGTAGTCTAATTACGTATTGTGTAACATATAATACTAGCCCTTCTTAAATATATGTGTGTCTGTGTGCAGTCCTGTAATATTCTGATTCTTACTGTTTAAAGCACATTAATTTTGTCATTCAAATATTCTTCCTTTTCCTTCAGTGTAACCAGATTTTTATAGTATGATTTGTACGCCCTTAACTTATCTGGTTTGCACTATGGTTATTTGTCGTAAACTGTCACACATGATACCTTTTTCATTAAGGGGTTGTCTTCCAAGGAAATGAGTTATTGGCTTTCCTGCATTCAAGAAAGGAAAACAAGAGGACCTGACCATTAATGTACCTGTGGCATGAGGTACAGGAGGAAACATATGCATAATAGTCTTAAATGTAAATAAGAAGTTCGAATGAAAGCATGAAACACGTCCTGTGCAATGAAGGAGAGGATAGTGACAATGGTAATTTGGATAGTTTCACCATTTGGCAAGAGTACCCAGTAAGAAGGGCGATAAGCAAGATAAGCGTTATAAACATAGCCTATGGACGAGATATAGATGAGAGTGTATTGAAATTGTTTAACATTTAACTCTTCAAAGCATAGTAGTTGCTCTATCCATCACCTGCTTGAATATTCAGAAACTGAAATTATGTCCTACATAACAAAATTGATGCATTATGATTCTCACAAGGAGAACAAAATTGATGCATTATGATTCTCACAAGGAATGCCATTCACATAATTCACTGTCAGGACAAAATAATTGGTTGTTGGGATTTCAGAATTTAATTCTTATACAGAATCATAAAACAAGGAAAAGAAATTGAATATCTAATTTATATTGAGAAATGTAATCAAGAGGTTTTGTTGTTAAATGTTTAGCAGCCCACATAGCCTGTTACACATGTGCAAAACCATAGGCATAATTTTTTTTTTTTGGGGGGGGGGGGATATATGCTCCTCTCTTCAGTAATTTTTCTTGCATGGAATAGTGTTTTGGCTACCGAGTTGAAGAGGGGCAAATAAAAATAACTGAGATGAGTGTGGGGGAAGAGGGGTGTATGTATATTAAGGACTGGTTCAAACCAATCTTCGCCCTCTTTCTACCTTAACTCCTAATACCCATGGTTGATTTGCCCAACAATGTTATTGGCCAAGTACGCCTATGGGGAGAAGGCACACACACTTGACACAATCAGTGGCAGTTGGATGGAGTCCTATTCACTTTCAGTGTATTCAGTTTGTGAAAAATCAATCCTTGCATGTAGTAAAAAATATTTCCCCCGATGGTGTTCCGCAAAAATAGTTTTCCCACCATCACCATATATGAGTTCACACTATATGTTCACTTATCAGTGAGTTCATGTGGTTGTTCTGCTCCCCAGGTTTGACACTGTAATGATTAAAATTGCCATCAATATGAAACAAAGCTTTGTCTATGAGGGTCTTTGTTGTCATCAGTTTTGTTTAATATGAAATTTGCATACTGACTGTTTTCAGAAATTCAGTGTCATTGCTTTCATATCATACTTTAACCCTTTAAACGCCGAATTAAATCCCATCTGCCATCTGCTGGCCCCCTTAGGAGCTCACCATATTTTCCACGTTAGCAGGATAAGGGTTAATGTTAGAAGAATGCTATCTCAGCTGCCCCTGTAGTAAGTTCTTTCATTATTGTTTTTGTTGCACAGAGTTGTGAACTGCATCAAAAACTACGTTGCTTTGGACTTTGTACGCATGATACATTTATGCATATAACATCCTTGTGTGCAGTACACATGCCTCTTGACTGTTTTTAACATGCATCCTGTTACATTACCTTGAGTAAACTAGACTGGAGTGTAAGGGCACACAGCTTTATTAGACTGTGCATGATTTCAACAACTTTACAAGTATAAAACTCAGATTTACAACAGCACACGAAATTGAAAACATTATTAAATCATTTAAGCCTGAAGTACATATGGATGTGATGAAATCCCAACTAGTTTATTTAAAATAGGTTCTTTATATTAGTTCACATTTAAATCATACATGTAATACATATTTATAATTATGAATTTCTCCGCAACGTTCAGAATTGTCTGTAGCGAAACCATTATATGAAAAAGGTAAGAGAATTTGCATTTCTGACTACAGACCAGTACTGACTTCATTTCCCCCCCACCAAAATTTTAAAAGGTTTTGTGCAGTGTACTACTTAGACACTTAAATGATAAAAACATGTTAGTGGAAGGAACAATCTGGATTTAGTAAAAATCTAACAACCAGAAAACCAACCTATGTGTCAATTAATGAAATTTTAAGTGCACTTGGTGATAACTGTTGAGGTGGGATGGGGGGGATTTTTCTGTGATTGAGCCTATTCCTTTGATTACGTTAACCTTATTTTACTGTAGAAATTAAATTTCTATGGAATAACTGGCAAAGCAGATGAATGGATCAAATCATACCTTAGGAATACATAACAAAGAGTGACAATATAATGTAAAAATTTCAATCATAATACATGTACAGTGTCAGACTCAGGAGTTATAAAACATGATGTTCCACAAGGATTAATTTTACATAAATGATTTAGCAAAAACTATTAAAGGAATCTAAACCAATTTTATTTGCAGATCATAATAGTGTAGTATTTATCAGTTCTAATATCAAAGATTTTAAAAGAGATAGAAAATTTGAATTTAAATTCTTAAATAAATGTTTCAAAGCCAATGGAGTCTTACCGAATTTTGATAAAACCCATTTCGTACGATTCACAACTAAAAATAGGTCAAATTAATCTGGACATCAGTTATGCTAACAAATTAATTTCTAAAGCATAAAATAAAACATTTCTTTAAATATATGTAGACAGTACATTGTCACTGAAAATTCATACTGAACAAATTACATACAAATTAAGTGCAGCTTACTATGCAATGTGACCAATTAAGCCCTTTATGCCCCATGAGACACTGAAGATGGTTTACTATGGCTATTTTCATTCTATTATGAATTGTAGATTAATAATTTGGGGGAACTCTTCACTTAGTTCACAAATATTTTTTAAATACAAAGGAATGTAATTATAATTATTATACGATGCCGAAGTAGAGACTCATGTAGAGTTTATTTATGAATCTAAAATTTCTGCCTCTACAATCACAATATATAGTATCACTTCTTGTATTTGTGGTTAATGACAAAAATATTACTTCCATCAACCTTCATCAAATTTATTACTGGATCAAAAGGAGTCTACTCAATTGGTATTTAACAGTCTCCCATAAAGTGTCAAAAATTTAAGTGGTAATGCTAAACCATTTAAATCAGCCTTGAATTATTATTTATATACTTACACCTTCTACTCTGTACATGAAAAGTTTAATATAAATAGAAAATGATAAAACTAAGCTTAATCAGTTATAGTGTACCAGCTACTACTGTATGTATGTAATATTTTCTTGGTTTGTTCTTTATCCAAGGTATTAAATTAACTTTTCAAAAAGCACTCACGAGATCTTTAATGACTTACAGCTCCTGTCTGGTGCTATACAGTGGACACTTATCTCTCACACCCCAGCATACATGAAGCCAAGTGTCTTCAAACCTCGCAACAATCGAAGTCACAAACTGATACACAATTTGCAAGTGACTTCTGTATGTGTATAATTTCATTTAAAAAAAAATGTGGGGAGTAAGCAAAAGTCACACAGAATTAAATGAACTAAAATGTTTGCAGCAATGGATGAGGCTAAGTACAATAAGGGAAATGTAAATGGTTTCAATTTGCAGTGGCTAAGTGTGCATCTGTTCAAATGACTGAGCTGTCATCACACCAAATGCTAAGTTAAAGCATTATCTGCTGTAAAAAGCCTGTACTAATAAAGGTCCTACATACACTATACTGTGTGCTATATATTAAGTGCTGAAAGATGTGTATTACCAATCATGTTGATGACTTCAAACAACACATATACCTGCAGTCTTGTCAGGGAGGGTGCCCCAAGACAATATGACATTGGTATTGCAGATGTACAAAGAATTCTAGCCATCAGCCTCAGAAGAGACTCAACATCAAGGACTGACAGACCATCAGTCATAATATGTCTCCAACTCTTCCTAATATTCACCCTGTAGATGATGGCTTTAGGTATGCCAAAACTGTGACCTTTGACCTGTGACATGGCTAAGCCCTAGAATGCAAAGTTATGTACACTATATACAGTGAAACCTGTGAAGTTGGCCACCTCTCACAGTTGGCTGCACTTTTATGGAACCAGAAAATTTCTGTGTTATTATACATGGTCATTACTCCATAACTTGGCCACGGTTTCACATTCAGTTCTCTGCTTCATGTATAAGTTAAACCTCCCTATGTTGGCTGACCTAAACAACTGTATAGTTTTAATGTTATTCATGTCCATACATTAATGAACAATTCATACAATGAAACCAACAAATGCAATAATGTTGAAATTTTATTATATGAGCTGTATAGTTTTTATGTTATACCTGTATTGGCTGGTATCTGCAATCATTAGCAGAATTTACCAATGTCTAGTCAACCTCTGTCCTTTCTCTACAAGCATGGACAGCAGATTGGAATTTCCTGGTGGCCACTTACCCATTACCCTATTCGCTGACAGGGTTACATACCTGCCTTCCAACTTGAGGTCTGTACATTTTGGACTGCACATTTGCACAAGTGATAGTGTACAGTTTAATTTTTATAGTACCATGAGGTTTCCCTAGGTTGATCACCTGTATAAGCTGAGTGGCTTTGAATGGAACCAAGTATGGCCAACATATGCAGGTTTCACTGTATTTTTAACAATATTATCCCACTGCTTCATGCTATTTCATGGCATCTTTGCCATAAGCATAGTAATGCATATTACAGCAGCAGCAGTAGTAGTAGTAGTAGTAGTAGTAGTAGTAGCAGTAGCAATATTCAGAAGGTTACACAAGATTTTCACCCCTCCAACAATCATTATTGCATCCAGGAGGCAATTACTTCCATTTTCTGAATATGCTATGCAACAATGAGAACTATGTGTAAATAAATACAGATTTACAACATGAATTTATTCATCCACTCATTCCTTTGGCATGTGCAGAATGCAATGATTCCTTGCTGTTCTAAGGAGCTTTTTCCATTCCTCCCTGTTATATACCCTTTCCTTCCACACTTTTCCACCAACTAGTCTTCCATTCTCCCTCACTTTATCTTGCCACGTATTTCTTGGTCTAACCCTCAGCCTCATTGTTTCCAAACTCGTATATAATACATTTTTGGGAATTCTATTTTCTTCCATTCTCTATACATGCCCACACCAATGTAATCTATTTAAACTTACTGTCTCTGTTATAGTGGGTGTTTTAACCATTGCATACATTTCTTTATTGATCAATATTCTCCAGTTTTCTTTCTCATTGTCATATGCTGAGCCTAAAATTCTTCTATACACTTTTCTTTCAAAAACGTTTATTTGCTTTCTATCTCTCTTTGGTAGTATCCAGGTTTCTGATGCGTATGTTAAAGTTTTGTCTATTATTGTGTTCTTTAGTCTAAATATTAGTTTTTTAGATATATTTTTATTTCTAAAACACTTCTGTTGCATAAAGTATGTTTTGTTAGCATTTTTTATCCTTTCTAGTAAATCTATTTGGTGACTGTTATCTGAATTGAATATAACACCTACACATTTAAAATTCAAATGTATAATTTTTTATTGTTAATTGCCCTATTTTATTTTGTTTTTAACTGTTTTTCTGTTCCACTATCATATATTTTGTTTTTTCTTTTTTCATATGTAGACCTAACTTTCTGGCAATGTTTTCTGTTTCTACAAAAAGTTGTCTTATTTATTTCATTTTTTCCAATTAATACAATGTCATCTGCATGTGCTAATACGTTCAATTGTTGTTTACCAATCTTTATACCACTAGGAACCATTTTTGTACTTTGTATCACTTTTTGTAATGATAAGTTGAATAATAATGATGATAAAGTGTCACCCTGTTTCAATCCTGTTTTATTTTCAAAAAAGGATGACAGTGTTCCTTCTATTCTAACAGCACTTCTTGTCATTTTTACACGTGTTTTACACATATTTATTAATTTTTTAGGAATTTTAAATTTTTCCATACACTTCCATAATGTATGTCTATGTATAGAGTCATATGCCTTTTTAAAATAAATAAATACTCTATACTCGGATTATATTTCCAAATTTACTCGTTTATTATTTTTATTACAAAAATGTTGTCAACTACAGATCTTCCATCTGTGAATCCATTCTGATCGTCCCCAGTAATATTTTCAATATAAGGTTTCATTTTTTCCAAAATTACATTCACCAAAATTTTGTAAGCTGCATTTTCTAATGCTATTCCCCTGCAATTCTCACACCTATCTGTATCTCATTTCTTGTGTATAGGAACTATTATTATTTCTTTCCATTCTTCAGATGTTCTTTCCTCCTCCAAAATCTGTCTTACTATTTCATGAATTCTATTTAATAGATTATTTTCTCCATATTTTATTAATTCCAGATGTATTCCATCAGTTCCAGTCGCCTTTTTATTTTTTAAATTTCTCATTGTCTTTTTTACATCTTCTATAGTAAGTTCTTCTACTTAAATTTCATTAATATCTCTGTTTCCTATTTTAATTAATTCCTTTGGTTCTTCTGTGTTTAGTAATTTATCAAAATATTCTTGCCATATTTCTGCTCTCCCTTTACTATTCATTGCCAATTCTCCTTTTTTTTGTTCCTAATCATGTTAAATTTATGTTGATATCCTTTCTTAAATTGGTTTATTGTTTGATACATGTTCCTTGTGTTATTATACTTTGATCTTCTTCAGTTGATACTATTACACTTTTAACTCTTAATAACTCTTTCTTATTCCTAATTACTTTGTGTGCTTCTTTTCTTGTTTGGTGATAATCCTGCACTTCATTCTCTCTTCTTCCTTTTATTAACCACTTTTTTCTTGCTTTCTTCATTTCTTATATTGAAATTTTGCATTTCTCATCATACCATCTATTTTTTAATATTTTTGTGCTTTCATCCTTTTCTATTAGACATTGCTTTATTTCCTTGATTATTGTTTTAATGTTTTCCCATTTTTCATTAATATTATTGTCAATATTATCTTCATCTTCCATATTTTCCAATATTTTGAAACTATTATTAAGTTTTATAGCATATTCTTGTTTCCACTTTGAGTTTTGAAAAATACTCACAATTTTTCTTTCCTCATTATATTTCTTTTCAGTTTTTTACCCTTAATTTCACTTCAAAGTTTATCTTCAATAAGTTGTGATCTGATCCAATGTCTGGTCCCCTTAGTGCTCTATTGTTTGTTATTCCACTTCTATATAAATTACTAATTAAGACATGATTTATTGGATTCCCTGTCCTACCATCTGCTGAATACCATGTCTCTTTGTAGATATCTTTATGTGGAAATATTGTACTTCTTACATTAAAACTTTTAGATATTGCGAATTGAATCAGTTTTATTCCGTTGTTGTTGGTTTCATTATGTAAACTCTCATTGCCAGTCGTGGGTTTGTATATGTCTTCTTTACCAACTTTTGCATTAAAATCTCCAAGTATTATTTTAACCCTTAGGCTACTAATGTCATATATGTATATATATATATATATGGAGCACCTATTCTTGATGTTTCTAGATCACACACAACGACGCAGCACAGTCGGTAGGACTCCTCTGGACGAGTGATGAGCTCATCGCAGAGACCTCTACCTGACAACACACGACACTGACAACAGACAAATATCCTGCGGCCGCTTGCCTGCTGAGATCGTGGGTTCG
>Ga0268261_10001258_pt1 | contig 17193 bp, 12 predicted proteins | sample TergutNc150P1_FD_190353 | JGI IMG/M metagenome (GOLD analysis project Ga0268261, IMG submission 190353) | Nasutitermes corniger P1 segment gut microbial community from laboratory colony in Florida, USA - Nc150 P1 (SPAdes) (version 2) | ecosystem: Host-associated > Arthropoda: Insects >...
ACGCATTCTGGGCCACCAGTAGTTTAGCGCAATTACGCTGTGAGTCCGGTGTATGCCTGGATGCGCTACAAACGAAGGATCGTGATTTGCCCTAATCACGTCCTGTATTATCGGGGTCGGTACTACTAGCTGGTACCGATCTCGGCGTCTCCGTCGGTAAATGAGTCCTTCCGTGTCGCGAAAGAATTCTTGCTTACTATTGTAAGACCCAACATTCAGGCTTTGACAAAATTTGTCCTTTGCCTGCTCCTCCCGAACGACTACGCGGTTTACGTCATTGCCGTTCAGTACGGAACCAACGTGACGACTCAGGGCGTAGTAGTCCTTGCTCATTACAATACTGTATCGTCTGTATCTACCCTAAACCATCTAACATAAGAAAGATAAAGTTTTATGATCAGCATTCAGGGATTTGAACTTCTCATGTTCAAATATTTTGCATTCTATAAATGTAATTGTAAAAATTAAAGATGTAGAATTTATTTATGAAAGAATGAATTGCTTACTTAAATACTCGACATTAAAAAATATTCATTACATACGTCCCTTTTTCATAAAATCTAACAATTCATCTCTCTTTAATTTGCATAGCTCCTTGCATAATTCTAATCTGTGTTATTTTTTCAGTAACTTTAATTGTTTCGGAATTCAGTCGTACTCTTTCATGAACTGGCAGTGCACATAAACATTTCTACACACCGGAAAGTTCAGAATATAAGTACCAAGTATAGACTGTCATTCAATTAAGCGGAATATTACTTAATGTGGAGAAACTCTGCATACACTCAGAGTACCACACAGCAGTAGTTTAGTGTCTCAGCATAAAGAAGAATTTTGGGAATGTGATATTTTATCAAACAGGGCATCTGTATGATAAATTGGCCTGCTAGTACTATATATTTATCGCCTTGAGGTAGAACAGTTTCTTTTTCGCTCACAGTTTTGTGCATTTTTTTGACATTAGGAATAAACAGAAGCGCTGAAGTGTAGTTAAAATGCTGAAACTAAAATAACCTCCATGCATATAAAGCAGAGGTACCAAATTGTAATTTTATAAGACATGAGCTATAATATATTTGTGTGAGTAGAAATTTGAACATTCATTTGAATGGAAGGATATGAAACTGAATTGTATTAGCGGATATAAATGTCACATAATAGCGAATTTTGTTTCCTTCCGTATAATGGTTAAAAGAGACAGGAATGGGTTAATAATTTAAAAGTTTTAATTTTTGCGGTTTCTTGAATTAAATAAGAATTTTATGAAACAAACGGCAACTGAGAGACACTTATGGGACGGCGTGCTTGACAAACAAGTATTGCTATACTGTGCGAAGTACTGTTGTAACATATCTTTATGTGAAACGTGACAAGGGATATATTTTATGTTGCCGCGTATTGGAACTGACTACAATGAAAGACGACATGGTTTGTCTGCCTTCTGAATCTAGTAACGTGCTCTCTAAGTCCTTTATACACACCGGTTTATGACATAGTAAAAATGTGCAATGTATATATATATATATATATATATATATATATACACAAACAAGCTCCACACATACATACATACATTTCGATATGTTTTCTACCTCGAAATCTTGAGGTAGAGTGTTTACGCATATCTACAAGAATATATGGCATCACGTTTCAGCAATCAGTAACTTCTAATGCTATAGCATGTAACAGTTATTATACTGTACCGTAACCACAGAAAAAGCAGCGGAGCAAACTGTAACCAGCGTAATCAGAAAGTTTCCACATACAGAGATATTCAGTGTATCTTCCAGTTGCTGAATGAACCTGTGTATAGAAGAACAGGTATACTACTCTGAAAATATTTAACATGTAATATGTTACTGGGCATTACTCTTTTGTTTCAGTTTTATTTGTTAGATTATGAGCTTTTAGAATCAAAATAATGTTTAAAAGGACTGTTTGTATGATGATGTGTGTACGTTTTGTAATAAATATTAGAGATGTTTAGGAGCCGAGTGCCTTTGAGTTATAGATGACTATTAGAAAGCTGTAAAAACACAAGTCACCAATTATTGATCAAATGCAAGATGAATTAATTAAAGCAGGGGTTAGATTAATTCTTTATGAGATCTCTAAACTTATTAATTCTATTTGAAATAAGGAGGAAATGCCTGAGAATTGGAAGGAGTCAATCATTGTGCCTATTTCTAAGCAAGGTAATGATACAGAATGTAATTATTTATAGAGGCATACAAATTGGGTCAATTACATACAAATATTTATTCAAGATCCAGCTGTGAATGTTAACCCAAAATACAGAGGAATTTATAAGGGATAATTGGAGTTGATTTCGACGCAACAGATCAAATACTAATCATGTAGTCTACGTTCTTCAAATACTTCAGAAAATTCGGTAATACAATTAATCATTGCATAATCGATTTATAGACTTCAGATAAGCTTACGTTTCGTTTAGGAGAGAGATCTTGTATAACTTTCTCATTGTGTCTGATATTCTCATCTAGCTGATGAAAATAATAAACATATGAATAAAAGAAACCTGTAGCAAAGTCCTGGTATGCAAGCGAATGTCTGACATGTTTCCTAATTGGAAAAGTTTGATACAAAGGGAATCTTGATTGCCATTGCTTTTCAAGTTGCCATAGAGTAAAACATTAGGAAGTTTAAGTTGTACCAGGATGGCTAGAAACTCTAATGTACGCATCAGCTAATTGCTTATGTAAACGCACATACTGTAGATAAAATCGTGAATATGTGTTAGTCGCTAGTAAGAAGATTGTTCCAGAAGTGAATGCTGATAAAACTAAGTACATCGTCATGTCTCAAGATCGGAATGCAGGTCGAAGTCAATATATACAGATTGATGATAGCTCCATAGAAAGGGAGGACGAGTTACAATATGTGGGAACAGCCTATACAAATGAAAATTCTATTCAGGAAGAAATCAGAAAGAATTGGAAACCAGTGAATGATTTTCATTCGATGCAAAATTAAAAATTAGATATTATGATATTTAATTTTGTCTGTTGTGTTGTATGGGTGTGAAATATGGTTGTTTACAATGAGGGAGGAACGTGGCCTGAGAGTATTTGAGAATAGCATGCTGATTATTTTTGGGACTGTGATGGACGAGGTAATAGGGGAGTGGACAAAACTACATACTGAGGAGTATAATGTTCAGAACTCCGCACCCAATATGGTTGTGGTATTCAAATTTTAGAGAATTAAATTGGCGGGGCATAAAGCAAGTATTTCTGAAGAGAAGTGTCTACAAGCTTTTGGGTGGTTAAACCTGAGGGACAGAGACCACATGGAAGATACAAGCTTAAATGTTAGGATAATGTTAAATTAGAGCTTCAGAAGGTGGTGTGTAGGCTTTGACTGGATCGATCTGGCTCAATGTAGGATAGTTTGTGGGCACTTGTAAATGTACTGATGCTCGTTCATGTTCTATAAAAAGCGGGGAATTTTTTGACAAGCTAAATACCGGTTAGCTTCTGGAGAATGACTCTGCTCCATGTTGTACGTAATTCAGAAAGTAAGTAAATAAGTAAGTAATTATGAAAGACGGTAAATTGAGTACTTTTATTTTGGCATTACAACTAAGTGTTTGTATATTCTTTTGAACTTACTCTATAATATTCTGATGGTGTCGAATGCACGAATTTAACTTTTTTAGCAAGTCACAGTTTGCAGCTTTATGAACTTGTTTATCTTCCAGCCCGTGGTTGGGCGTGATATGTTGCTGTCTGATATCTAATATGGCAACCTTCAGCTTCTGGAACTGACTACAGGCCACAGCGATGAGAGTGGTAACCAGAGACACGTAACCACATACAATACTCAATACTAGCAGTGATGTGAAACTCTGTAAATAAGTGAATTTTAATAACATAAATTTACGTTAAATGAAGCACTTAAGGAATTCTGACGTAAATAAGTTCTGCCTGCACTAATGACCATATGGGAATGACAAGTCTGACTCGTATTCTTTTCTTCAAGATTTATTTTTCTTTCATAGAATGTAAATCCACATCCAGTCAAACAGGCATTTCTTTTGATTGGATTGAATGAACGACTTTATTTATTCGAAAGGAAAACACTTTAGGATGTCCGTTTTATTTTTATAATTTTACACGAAATTCGTCGGTAAAAAATCTGGTGTTGTGGTGTGAATACATGAATGCGAAGCATAGAAACGTCGTGGTTATATGAAAATGTACATATATTTTGGAATTATATTACTGTGGGAAGCAATTTTTCTCAGATTAAAATACTTGATATTTCCTATTACAGGACGTAGTCTATGGAACATAAAATTGTTTTTGTGTACTATTTCTTAATTATAAAATTTGTTAATTTCTTTTGGCACTCTTGTGCTTTATTACGTTGCACCAGTAAATACTTTGTGCAGCGAAGTGCCAGATAGAGTGGGTATATAACTGAGAAGCCGATCCCTGTGACCGGGCGGTCTAAGGCGTGGGTCTGCGTCCGTTGGCTTGCTGAGATTGGGGTTCGAATCCCACCAAGGGCATGGATGTTTGTCTGTTGAGTGTTGTCAATTAGAGGTCTCAGCGTCTGATTACTCGTCCGGAGGATCCTACCGAGTGTGCTGTGTCTGAGTGTTATTTCGAAACTTCGTGAAAGAAGACGGCATGATCGGAATACGGGCAGAAGCGCCACAAAAAAATTGACGGCTATACATAAAGTTATCTGTCAAATGCATGGTAGTTGTTAACAGTTGAAGTTAATGAATGAAAACAAACTGTTGTACTGCAGATATATTGCTTGCACACAAATTACGTTCTCTTCTTTTACATGCGTCTATGCATGTGTGGCTTGATGTAGAAGTGCGGCGGTTTGGTGAGTGTTGGGTTAACGTTTGTGGAAGGTTTACAAATAAACCGTGGGGATGAGGAAAGTGAGTGCTGTGTTCTTTGTGACTGAGATTATCATGAATCTTACGATTGCCCGTGTATAACCTGATCTGTTTCACTGACATCGGTCTCCAGGTATCATTAACAATTTTTCCTGCTAAACACAACAAACGTTAGATCACGTAATGCACGATCGTTAATCTGAACAGCTGGTAGTGCCGTAGCGCTATGGATTTGTGTTGAAATGGGTGCCGGTCGATACACTGGATGTGACAAATGTTTCCATCTCTCTCTCTCTCTCTCAGCTCTGCAAGTAAATTCCGGTTCAGTGACACGGGAAAGCGTAGATGATTTATTTGATATATTTTACAATTCCTCATTGTCAACCAGCCGACCGACGCTATGTAGTTGGAGATCATCTTAGAAGAATAAAGAAGGAGAGAGGACAGAACGAAAGAATGAGAGAAGGAAAAAAAAGAAAACTAGAAATAAATAAAGGAAAAAGAAGTGTGTTATTTAACTAAATCTGTTGATATAAGAATAATAATAAAATAGATAATGAGAATTTTGTCTTAGAAATTGTTACCTGTGAGATGTTAACCAGTTCATAGAACGGTGAAACAGTCCAGTCGAAAGGATACCACGCAATGAATATTGTTTCGTGGTTTGTCACGATACGTACTGTTGATTGGACGGAATGAAAACATACCATCGCTATAAATACAATTCTGCTGTACTTCATTGTCAGCGGGATCCATCCTGCCGCTGTCAAATGTCCGGAGTCAGCGTCTCTAATCGGCAGATCTTCCCACGTGAAGCTGTCTGTTAGGTCCATCGCACGTTCAATACTGCGTTTTCCCATTCTGAAACAAATGAACCAAACCGGTACTTCAGGTTCATTAAACGTTGGAATGCAGTCAAAGAGAGCAGGAAACTTTGGGTGTCGTGTTTTGGGATTTTGAGCATATAAATTCTTTGTAATTGAAATTCTGTTTGGATGGAATTATATGTTCTGTCTGGTGTAGAATCCATCCGTTTCAATAGGCAAGAAATACTGTCTCTTATATCAAAATCTGGCATTTGAACCATGTATATGTTCTGCTCCTAAACGTCCCTATCCCAGTAGTTGTGCTAAGATTCTTCAAAATATTTTAGACTAAATTTACAGTCTCAAAACCAATGTACATTCTGCACTGACGTATTTCCATATAAGGTCGTAGATTATGGATCAGTCAAACAATATGATATTCTAATATTCTATGTTCTATACATTAAAAAATTAAGCACATTTAATGTATGGTGCACTTAGATTAAGAATAATTGGTAGATATGTGAAGAGAGTGTTCCATTCAAAACACTACTTTTGTAATATATTTGGTATAAATTGTTATAACATGTATGATACTGAAAAAAATTACAGACAGTGTTGTTACTTACCTGCAGTATGAATATAACCACATAACATTTGTGAACGGAATCCAAACACGCATTGTCGTCATGGCATGCCTCAAATCGTCCCTGTGTACATACACATCGACGAACATGCCTATAAATGTACTAAAAGTACATATATTCACTGTTGTCATGTACACACCGTAAGTAGTCGATATTTTCTTCATCTGAATTGGAATTCCTGCTATTTTGAAGAGGAAAATCATCGGACCGAAACGACTCTCCGACAGTCCCTTTAGTTTTGTTCCTTTTCTATTCATGTGGAAACCATGTACTTCAATCAGAAATAAAACAGAGTTTAAAATACTACTCCAAGCTTTGGAAAGTTCACGTTTTTTTTATTTGCCACCTTCCAGCTGCTCAGTACGTCTCTGAGTGTCCGGTCTTTGTGAACTACACTGAGCTCCTTAACAAAGCGTTGCTATTGGTAAAAGCATGATCAATATTTTGTTAAATTGCATTATTAATAAGACACGAACTTTGGTATTGGAGAATCGTTAAATTGTTTCCGTATAATTGGGGCAACTACGGAACGTCGGAAGTTGTAACCATGATATTGAAAAATTCTAAGAAAGGCGGAATCACTCAATGTTGACAATATTTAATTTACAGTGTTGGAAAATTTACCGAATAAGGAGCAGATGTTTCATTCTGAGTTTATGTACATTCCCTGAATGAGAAAATACTGGAAAAGTAAAAGAATTAAACGAGAAACTATAACAAATTCAAATATAGTTTAATGTAAATTACTCGTACTTCTTCTCAGATTTTAGTCAAACTTTAAATTTCTCAACAGGAAAAAATCCTCAAATATCAAATTTGAAAAAAATCCGTGCAGTTGTAGCAGAGTTGTTTTGTGCGGACCAATAGACGAACAGAAAAATGTGACGATGCTAATATTCGATTTTCTTACACTTTCGTTACAACCTACAATTTAATTTTAATATATGTAATATATAATTTATTTTATTTTTATGTGTATTTTGTTACGATTAATTTTGTAGCATCTTTATTGAGAAATACTGATCATTCATATCTATTTTAGATAGAAATTTCTTATAGTATTGACATGCTCTTTGACCCACTATCTCTTTTTCTGTATTTTATGACTGTCCTCTTAAACAATTTCTCTCATAGTAATCAAAGTGTTAATCTCTGGTAGGTAGGAATATTATGGAATTTGTGTTGAAAACTGATACATGTCGGTTGTGTCGGGAGTCGTGTGAGGAATCACGATTTTGATAAAAGTAAACTTTTATTTCAACTGTCAGGAACATTTCGTATGAGAAAGACGTATGCTGCTAGATTGCCCAGGATTTATTCACTTATTGATTTAACACATTTTTCTGCAGGCAATGAAACGACAATTTACCGGCACTGGTATTGAAACTGTGGCTGTGCTTGTGATTTACAAACTCTCTGTCTGACCACTCAGCCGAGACCTCCTCTTAAATTTGGGATTTGTTTGATGAAAAAGCAATTTTATTTTACTAATGTTAGTCCCTAATGACGGGGCTGTTCCTTACTTCTGTAAATATTGAATCTGCTGAAAGTAAACACTAGACTGTCCTTCAGCTATGCGTCTGAGTTAAACCATAGCGTCCGTCTGTTGAATTTTCTGATTTGCCTACTTTGGACATTAAGCCTCTTTCGCCACATTCTGGAACATTACAATAGATGAGAAAGCTTTTCAAAATTCAATGTAAGCAGTGAAAAAGAGAGACGTTTGTCAATACTGAAAGTAAAACACAGAAATTTTCGTAATCTTCCAAACTTGCTTTATCACTGTAGTGAACAAAATTTTGAGAGCGCACTGTTTGTAATAGGGAATTATTGTCGTATATGAATTCCATAATTTGATATTTCTTTTTGACCTCTCGGCTTCAAATGACACAAGGCAGTTTATTTTGATACTATAGCCTATTTAATTGTCCTGTATACAGAATTATATAACGCACATTAACTGTTGCTATGTACTGTACTGTTCCCTTTACCGATCTCAGTAAGAGCAAAGATGCACATTTAGAAAAATGTGTGGCCCCATATCTACATCTATGTGCTGTTCAGATTTTTCTGTCACTGGACTGTCTGCACGAAATGTGCACCATGTCGTCTGTGGCGATAAAATTTCACGCAATTGACATGTACAAATATCTTTATGGACTGCCAGTGGCAGGTAACCAAACAGACTTTGCTGCTTCATCCCATTGATTCAGCGCAACCGAAATGTTGCATTTGAAGTCTTTCTCCTCGGCTGTCACAATAGATTTTTATGCGCTCTGGTATAGTCGCAGAGACGCCGATTTGCTTTATGTATTTCCGTTTGTCTGTCGGCATGTATCAAGGCGGCTTTAATTGGAGAGATTTCTATTTAATTTTGTATTGAAGAATTGCATTGAAACATCTAAATTTGGTTAAAATCGGGCAGAAAAATGGGACGCTTTACATAAAGCTTAAGTACGTTTTATTGTTAGCTGCGACACTAAATCTGCATAAAGTCGGTCTTATTGACAGAAGTGGTATCAGTATTTATAAGTAAGAAGATGTGCAAAGACTACAGAAATTGAACATAATGATGCTTTATGTATATTTTGCATATCTTTTTTTAAGAGATTTTTTTTTGCTCTGAGATGTACAAATGTTTACATGAATTTTACATTAAACTGTTCCAGATAACAGTTTATATGAGACTTCTGACTTAATTTAGCCAATTGAAGTTCTTATCGTTGAAACTACATTAATGTTTAAAGCAGTGAAATATTATCATTACAATAAGAAGACAAAGCACTGCAACATCAGGGTAGATGTCATTTAGAAGAGTATGTGTTTGATGCGTTTATACCTGTATTTTGTTTACTGACGATTGAGATCCTCTAGGGTGTAATTCCCTGTGTTACGAATGAGGGGGTTCGGGTGTACAGGGCAGCTCACGAAGAATTTGTCGGTGAGGTAGTAGATGAATTGGCGGATTGGGATTATCTGAAGGTGAGCGTGAAGGTTTGGTATAGGAGTGCGTCGGGGGAAGTCCCCAACAACGCGGAGGTATTTGGTTTGATAGACTTGTAGATGATGATAATTGGTTAGGGATTTTGAGCTCCATACCGGTGCAGCGTATGTGATCATGGAACGTAGAAGGAGTTTATATAGAAACGTTTTATTGGGTATGATTAGAAGGGAGTCTTGAGCGAGGAGGGGGGAAAATCTTAAGGAGAGTGCCCGTAGCTTTATGGAGGACGGTTTGTAAATGCTTCGTGAAAAGCATTTTGGAGTCTAATAGGTAACAAAGGTATTTTACGGTGTTAGACCAGGGTGTAGTAATGCCTGTCTTGTTACATGCAAATGACCACAATGGGAACCAATAAATTTTGAATATTATCAGAATGAATCTTGTCCAAATTGGTCGGTGTTTCTGTAAAAGGTCCTCGACAAATCGGATGTTTGTCTAAACGAGTGTTTCGCCTGCTGCTTCTTTTTTTTTTTTTGCTAATGACCCCACTCTGTGATTGTTTTTTCTGTGTTACCATTCCGCCTTTAGTAAATGCCTTTACAATGAGAAAAAGTTATTTCCACATTTTTGTCTTGCGTATTAGAATACGTTTACGTCATTTTTACCTACAATATTATATATATATGTATATATGTAATATTGTATTTAGATTAAAAACATCATTTCCTTATAAAAGTGAAAATTTTCTCTTAATAGTTCGCATTATACTGAGTGTTTTCCTTAGGCCTTGCAAGGTTTTGAGTGTCCGGTTAAATTGTAAGATAATGTTCTGTCCTTAGAAAAGGAAGGCGGTTGCCTACTTTAGACAGCAAATATGTCATCCAGATGGAACCAGACTCAAGTAGAAAAGATGTTGGAACAGCAATAAATTGAAACTTATTTACTGTAGTGCGGGGGATGTAGGGGAAAAGGAAAACATTAGTTCAGTTTTCAATTTTAAATATTTCATTCCTACAGTGAAGCTTCAGTGGCCCACTCAGAAGTTATTCTGGCCCCTTAGAAAGTTGGCGTGGCCCTCTCGGGGGTCACATGACCAAATTTGAGAAGAGTAGGTCTGAAGGAAGAGGGCCGCACTGGAGAATTTAAGGTAAAATATTCCAATTACAGTCCTGTTACAAACCCATAGAGTTCCAGGAGTTTGAAAATCCCAGATGTATGGACAGTCGGCATGTAAAATTGGTAAAGTTGTCAGACATACGCACCAGGCGCCTTTACCTCCAAGAAATATTTCTGGTACTCAGTTCGGTTGGAGGCTGATTCGGTCTAATGTCATCGTACGGCCGGAAGTATAATGTAAATAAAATATTCCATCCACTCCATAGAGAATTGAACATGTGTCCTCCCGGCTTGTAGCGCAAGGCCTCAACCAACTGCGCCTCCGCATACTGGAGGGAAAAACAATAATTATTTGCAAAAATTTATTTATTCAATGTTGCCAAACTTCCGAATTTTTGCAATGTAACACTAACCGTTATGATAGCTAGGGTAAGGTTATGTTCAACACAGCAAGCTGCATGTTGCTACCGACTGCTTACAGCTGATCAGGTACTGGAAGTGATCCGTCCATTTATTTTGCTGTTACGTCACGGGTATTGGCTCCTACAGAACATAAATTCAATAAGAGAACTTGAAATGTTTCAAGATACGAAATTTTATATTAGGTCATTTATATAACGAGCGAAACTTTCTGTGACGAAGGAGTGAACAAAGTTGTAATGGTATACATTTAGTAATACAGGATGTTTTAGAAAGACTTCTGCATCTTGGGAAATTAATGGTTCCTCGGAGAAATATTTTATTTGTAAATCACTGTTTTCGTTACCGTGTTATAAACAGCCCAACTCTTGTCGGATTTGTCCATCCCAAACACTGCAGCCCTAATTCTTTTATTTAATTTTCGTATTTTCTCCCATGTAGGTCTAGATTCTGAGGCTGTCAGCTATCCTTCAGTATTCCCATCAAATTTTGTATACATTCCTCTCCTGTATCACTTTCTTCGGATGAAATTATCATCGACTTGTAGCTAGATTTTCTTAACTTGTTTCATCATGTTCCGTCTTCGCTGCACTTTTAACAACAGAATTAAAATTACGAATCTTTTGTTTTGTATTACAATGTAATTTTAACCACCTGACACTGTAACTGTTGTAACTGCATTGTCCAGTGTCCAAGTTTGTGGTCATCAGCAGATTCTTTGTTACTGTGGAAAACTTTCTTTCCTTCTTATTTCGACCTATTTTACATAACCATTTTATATGTAGAATGTTCATGTTGCTCCTGAACATACTTACGACACACACACACACACACACACACACACACACACACACACACACATTTAGTAGGACTCCTCTGGACTAGAGATCAGTTCTTCGCAACGCACAACATTTACAAGAGGAACATCAATGCCACCGGCAGGACTCGAACTCGCATTGCTAGCACCCAAACTGCCGCATACATACGCCTTATACCTCGCAGCCACCGGAACCGGCGACTGTGGAGTTACGAGCTTGAAAATGACGGACTGAGAAGGGAAGTTTGATAGTGAAATGAATATTGCAATTGAACAGAGGACTGCTATGTGTGAGTGCACTTTACTAGAGTGCAGGTATCATACTTATGTTGTGTAATGAGGTTATGTTCTGTATCATCCTTACATAGTGCGAGCCTAAAGATACTGGACTGGAACAATGTGAAAGTGGTACTTGTAATTTTACCCCATTTAACGCGTCATTTCTAGTTTCGATCCCTGCAACGGACTGCCTTGAGATGTAAGGCCGACTGCGCACGAACGATTTTAATCGCTGCGACAATCGTCGCAGCGATTTAAGACGCTGGCGATTTTTTATGCGAGGCCGCGCACTACAGCGACAGAGTTCTCGCACAAACACTGATTTAGTTACGTCATGGACTGCAAGGATATACAGTTGGTGTGTGCTTTGTTGCTTCAAACGCGAAACGTAGATTAAAGAAATAAGTCTTGATTTCATACAATAAGGAGTCAAAGGTTACTTAAAGGAAAATTCTACACCCTCTACGAAGGCTTGAGTGCACATCCACAAAGGTTTTTTTTTTTTAAATATTGTATAGTGTCTAGTGCAACACTTGATAAACTGTTGGTTTTGTTTGGTCCACGTGTTACTTTTCAAGATGCTAGAATGAGAAATCCGTGCCACCAGAAGAAAGGTTAACAATGACATTATGGTAAAGAAAACTTATACTTTATTTATGATAATCATTTTATTATTTATAGTTTTATCTGAAACAGTAAAAATTTCAGAATATTTATTCTTCATTATTGTTTTATCTAGCATATATCTAAAAAGTCAGATGAATGATCGGGTAATGTATCCGACAAAGTTGGGGTTTGCTGTTGTTTTATTTGGAATATTGGCACTGTTGATGTGTTTCGGTATTGGAAATTATAATCCTTTGTCTGTAGTAAAGAAGTCTTTGCGGTAAAACACTGTGCATAGTCTGGCTGCAACACCATATTTTTGGCTTTCTTCGTAATGCCTAGCATTCCCATCTTTGCCCTCGCACACTTCTTCCCACAGTCTGTCTCTCAAACACTTATCACTGTATTCTTTCAGCGAACTGCCGTACAGAACAGAACGTCTTTCAATTTCCGATATCAATATTTCATAATCACACACCACTTTGAACGCGGAAACAGAAACACATTTTTTGTGTGATGTTCACGTTTTCGAAAGGAAATATCCTTGAACGGTGCTGATTTCACACAGAGACTTTGAGGCAACAGTCGCCCGTGAGAGCGCACCCATTTTATGTATGCCTTCCGTCTGCGCGTAGCTAAGCGGATGGAGACACTTTTCGCCTTGGTTTATGGGAGAGCACCTGAAATGGGGACTATTGATCGGAATGGATGAATGAATGAAGAATGAATAAATGAGGGGTTGAATAAACCCATCATTGACTCTGGAAACTGAGCATCTCTTTTCTGCAGCTCGCCGACGGAACCTTCAGTACACTTCAAAATGTCAATCTTTTTTTAGAATGTGAAGTTAACTCATGAAACCTGCACATAATTTGCTGCCGTTTTATACTTCTATTTCTCTATTCAGGGAAGAACGGATTCGTGTCCAAAAGTGTCCTATGGAAGTCCAAGTGCTTTTCTGGTTTAGAGACAGCTCTGGGAGAGAATAGGGCACTGATTGTGATCTACGAGCCTAAAGTGAAGCTCTTAATTTCTGTCGGTAAATACTATAAATATGGAACAGAGGGATCTTGAAAGGGGTCCGTCTATCCAATTCCGGCTATGTTGTATTTTTTTTTGGGGGGGGGGGGGTGGTGGAATACGAAGGCGGGTTGTTTTTACCGGGAACATTGAAAGACAGATGAGATTTTGATATTATCAGGACGCCTGGTTACTTAGAAACTCCGAGAGGTATCTAAAAGTAGTATTTGGAAAATTGTACCTCTCTCCATATTTTCACCATTTGGTAAAACTTGAGGTGAAGTTTCTTTACCGGTCACTCGGAGAAGCAGGTGAAAGATGAATCTCGAAACAGCACATCTCTTATTACATACAGTGGCTGTGTAAGGCGAACCAGGATCTAGGGATTTCTCCTTTACTGGTTACTCCGAGAGATCAAAGGAGACTTTGGATTTGGAGCGTCTCTGTCTTTATAGCGGTTCTGTTATGGAAACTCGGAGGAAGGACTGCATAGTGAGGGTTCTGCCAGACATGTACCGGAAGGCTCCGGAATCGTAGCATATATTTTTACTGGGGATTCCATAAGGGTCACATAAAAGAACTAAAAAAGGAGAGCTCGGGAATTTTGTTTGGGGCGTAATATACAATTGCTATATTCTTCTGCTACATGTAACTTGGAGTGTTGTGGGTTGTGTTTGGCCACAACTTTCTAAGAAAATATCTGCAAGTGGTTATCTCACACGTAGGAGAAATTTCAGGTCTCGAGTAGTCTGGACCCAGAGGTAACTGGGAAATTTCATCCGAGATTAATACTGGACATTAGTAAGTCTGTAGATATTGAATTTTTTTCCTAGGGAGGAAAGGTAAAGAATGAAGGGGCACAATAACCTTGTTTATAAGGCCTTCTTACTTGGGGTCTTTCAGGACTCGAAACCATTATATAATCAATTCTTCTCTTCTACCAGTGCACCATCTTAAAATTTGGACCTCTGTGTTTTTGGTAGGTGAGATTTAATTTAAATTCCAAACTTTAATTTTGGAATTACTCGTATGATACTTTTGCCTTCAGTGTTCAACAGGCAAAGGTCACCAAAAGCAAATGCGACGACCTGTTTCACCAGTCATTTCCCATTCCCTCCATATAATCCTAGAGAATGTTATAGGATCAAGCACCGTTGAGTTTAACAGTTATAAGTCAAGACCTGGTAACCAGCCGGTTTTCGGCCAGTGAAATTTTTAAACTGTAGGCTACGAGCGAGTCAGTTTGTGCGGCGACATTGTCGGATTTGGTCAATTTCAGTGGTTCTTAATTGTGTTCCTCTGATAACAAGTGTTCGCTGGTATAGTGCTGTAATGACTACTAAAAATGTGCAGTGTTGGCAGCATTGTTTCCAGGCAACCATTACGTTTCCATGCTGTTTGTCGTCACTACTAGTTTACCCCCACTCCACTGATGGGTGCTTCCTTTTTATAACTTATTTTGTTTGAATCCGGTTACAGTTACTGACTTGTGCGGTTCTGCTTCTAAATTTGTTTTGTTTTTTGTCAGTACTTTTGAGAAAGTGCCGGCCCGGGTCCTGGCTGGGTTGTCCGACTCTGGGATTTTGTGTTTTGTGACTGCTTTCATGAAACGATATGAGTGTTTGTGTCAATTAAGATTGGAGCGTTTTTATAATTGTGTGAGTGTGTATATTACCATTCATACAGTGTGCTTGTTATATTTTGTTTGATTCTACAGATGAGTGTAAGTATTGTGTTTATTTCCTTTGAATTACTTGTAATTAATATTGTTTATATTAGCTAATGGTCCCTTCTTATCGGGTGTCTTTCGTGCTTCCTCCCCTCCATTGTGTGTACTTCCATGTTGGTTTGTTGCTGCTCGCCATGCGTTGTGTTCAGGTAGTGGGGTGTGGTGGCCGTCGCAAAGAAAGTGTGACAAGTGTTGTGCAGATATTCCTGCATGCATTCTGTACAAAAATATATTAACTGTTCATTATAGGCTTTGACAATTTGTTACTACTATGTAAATTAAGCTTAGATGTAGTGTAGTATCGCTGGAAATACTGATTACCTGACATGTTTGACCGGCAATGTACCATGTTCTTATATGTCACGTCACATCTTATTAGACGCTGACAGCCGGCCAGCCATGACATGAGTAACACACGTCGTCTGTAGTTTGTAAAAGTGTCTGGTAACATGTCGTTTGGTGTCCGACCGCTCTGTTTGAACAGGAACCGCTGTCTGTATCGTTCAGTTTAACGTTGCACAATGTACAGCTATCCGTCAAATACTGTTTCTGTGAAACTGTAACTGTGTGCCGTACCGTGCAGACTCTTTCATATTATGGCAGGCAGTCTTGCAATGTAGTCCCATTGGCCGCTATATGTGAACCCAATATTTATGTGTATTGCTAGCGATGGAGGCGGGGCAGAAGTTTCTGTTACGTTAAGCGAACTGAGTTGACTGTGGGTCGGGTGAATGATGTGTTGCGTGCCTGATCTGAAGAGACGTCCCCTTTAATTTGGTACTGCTTGTTGCTGGATGGCTTTTAGTGTGGGGGGGGGGGGATGTTCAGGTGGTGAAAGGCTTTATGCATCATAATATTTTAATGTTAATATTTTACATTTTCTTCCAGCGCGTTCATTGACAGCTAACAAATATTTTGTGTTTGTTCTTAGTAGTCATCTACTTGAATTTATTTATCTCATTCCCAAATACAAGCAGTAATGGAACTACAGTGTGTTACTTCATGCTGAAGGCATTTCTTGACTTCAAAAACGCACATAAAATATATGAGGATGTTTCTCTCCCTTAGTGCTGTAATCAGGATAATAATTTTTGTCATGTTTTCCAGCACTCAATTAAACACTTTATCGTCTTCACTGCTTTTATCTTGTAATATCATTGTTGGATTACAAATAACCAGACTTTATACGGTGGTCTATGTGTATAGGCACATGTATTTGCGTCAATGGGATGCCCACATTATGGGATTTTGTGAACTGAGTATAGACAGAAAATTATATGAAGGTGTGAGAGAGAGTTAGTGAGCGAGCGGGGGTGAAGAAGGGGGAAAGTAAGAAAGTTCAATGGAAAAACTTAAGGTGAAACTTAATAATTTGTTGCCTTCATTGATCCGATTGATGTGTGTGTGTTTATGTGTTTGTGTGTATGAACACGGTTTTTATATACGTAGGTAAAAAATGGATTATGTGGACAAAGATATTTCCTGTGTTTGGAGTCCCTCTCAATATTTATAGCGATCAATACGCAGCGAGTTATCAGTAATGTAAAATATCTGTATTTTCACATTCGTTTGAAGTGAGTAAATTTCCTTTAGCCATTAAACATATATTCTCGCGAATGCCACTATAAGTAAAATACTTTCATTAATCATTATGAAATTCGGGCGATGAAATAAATTTTCAAGTTTTTTATTTAATCGCGTTATTCTTGTGTTATCGTGTATATTTCATTCAAAACACGACAGTTTCTTTAAACCACATGGAAATCTGGTTAGTTGCCTTTGAAGCACGTTTTTCGATGGAATGTGTTGGTCTGTATTAGAATACACGAGCAGGCGTCATAAAATATCGAATGTGCTGATGAAATGTTCATTTTTAGTAATTTTAAATACGGCGAACTTCGTAATATAGGAACTTATGTGCGTGTGTGTG
>Ga0268261_10001259_pt1 | contig 17193 bp, 25 predicted proteins | sample TergutNc150P1_FD_190353 | JGI IMG/M metagenome (GOLD analysis project Ga0268261, IMG submission 190353) | Nasutitermes corniger P1 segment gut microbial community from laboratory colony in Florida, USA - Nc150 P1 (SPAdes) (version 2) | ecosystem: Host-associated > Arthropoda: Insects >...
GAGGAACAGGTGGTGCCCTTGTGCTGGTACTATACGATGAGATTAAGGCATTCCTCTTCTAGAAGAAATACACAGGCCTGCCAACTAGATGCATTGCAATTGACTTCATGAACCATCCATCATCTTACCATCAGACATGGTGGCAGCAGGATTCGTTACCACATGACGAAAATTTCAGCTTACAATGTCTCCTTCTTAGTAACTGAGTAAAGTAACTTGAAATTAGGTAACAGTGAATTTGTAACACCATTCTTGAACTGGGATAAAAATTGCAGATGTTAATATATTACCAGAATGTGACAACCAGACAGACAGCTTTAAAATGCAGCATTATAAAGAGGAGAATTAATAAACTGACTTACAAGTATGTGGACTTGTTTAGTAGGATGTAATTACGATTAAGCAGAAACAAGAAAAATGAATGAAATAAAAAGACTTTGTCATCTCTGACCAAGAGATTTATGTTGATTTTTTTGTTGGGCTGCTGGCAGCGTTGCCCTCTAGACTTACAATAAAAACACCAGATCTACTGGGTCACAGCAGAATTGTATTTTCAATCTACTGAACTCCCAGAAGTGTACCTTGTTTTCTTGATTTACATCCCTGTTGCAGAAAATCATTCTACAGTTGCAGGTTATGGTGTACATATGCTCCAAATTTATCTTTCTTTTTATATGTGCAAATTATCATAAGATGTAAATTAATAAATAACACAGGGAGGCACATAAATGACCAAAGTAACACATCCTTTTGGCAAACAGAATTTCCTATCTTTCCCACACTGACACCTTGTTGACTTCCTAATAAGTGTTCCTCTGTGATACCCCTTTCAATGCCCAGGTGATTGCACCCTACTGGTGTAGGAAACAAATCCTGGGCAATTTCTGTGTTTAACAGGGATAGTTTCATTTCTGAAAATATCAGGGAGCATGGATAATGGCAGGAGAAGTCTTACACATGGCCCAGGAAAGTTAATCTGGTATGCAGTGTTATACAGTACAGTCTTTAATGTCACATATGTTACATACTATATAGTGTGGATATGTGCAGCAGTTTAACAACAAAACTGTAGTACAACAATCTGTAATTTCCATACATCACTTATAGAGTTTTTTACTTTTATTAGCACCTTGTGTTTTACACTGCTTTAAAATGGTTAAAACAGTGCTTTATATAATTCAGTTCTGTATTACCACAATGAATTACAGAAAACCCCCCAAAATTGGGCATGTTCATAATTTGCCACAGCCATAATTGCAACAGCTGTGAGAGGTGTCCTGGCAGTTCCAAGAGGCATTGGCTGCTTTGATGGCTGTGAGGTTACCAGAAGAATGCCAAACATTTAACTTAACTGCTGACCTGTGATACTATGTGTTGCATTTTTAGGTATTTTCAAGACAGTAACTAGCATGTCTTTGCTTTCAGTGTCAGTCTGGCTCATTAAGTAGTATCATCTTGCCTGGGCTAATTCTGTTCTGGAAGAGCTGAACGTAGATATCCATGTGGGATGATGTTATAATGGCTGTTAACACAAACTGTGTGTGCTGATGTAAACTGAATTAGGCTAGTAATGCCAAGTGCACATTCAAGTTTTTTTTTTCCATGTGCGATACATCAGAATTGTGTGTGAGTAACTCCAAATTTGTGTATTCCCACAGATATTTGATGGAAGTTAGCTGGCAAAGTCTTCAGATCTTGTAAGCAGAGAAAGCACTCAATACATATACAAGTTGGATAATAGTATGGCTGTATGCAGATTTGATCTTGACTGCAGAACCATGTATCCTGTGCATGGTTTGTGTTCAGGCATAGGGAAGGCATTTCAGCACAGTTTTTCATATGATTAGTGGGTATTTCCTTAATGATATTCTGTGTGTGTGTGTGCGCGCGCGTACATGCATATCGAGAGAAAACTGGTGCTTAGCAGGTGGGATGTGGGATCTCAAAAATGATAACCAGTAATGGTTAATGTTACATAATTGTATAAGTATGGTTGTGGAACAGTTACAGTATTTGATTTTGCTATCATGAAACCGGGTTTTCAACAGAATTGGTGGGATACCAAATGCCAAAGGTTGAAAATGGCAAAAATGTTGGGAATTAGAGTTTCGAATTAATTAAAATAAATGGCAAGTGTAACAAGGATTATCCCCATAAAAGTTCTTAATTGTCCATGAAGTAACAGGAATGTTTGAAGAAGACATGCAAAATCAGATGGATCCAAAAAATATTTGAAAGGGAACAGAAGAAGCCACTGAACCCAACCCTTTATTATTATTTTTGTCAACTAAAGCAATTTTGGCTGAGTTCAGAATGGGCCAAACCCTGGATGGTTTATTGAGCTTCTGGTGTAAAAGGTTGGGGCCATTTAAACCTATGAAATGCTGAGACTTCACTGCCGGGGTCACTCAACAGCTTTTCTAGTGATACCGTAATGTGCATAGTTGTAAAAACATCCCACGTGTTGAAAGGCTTTGTTCCTACATTGGTCTGACTACAGTTTTTGACTAAGTGCTGACGAGGCTGAAGTTGCCAAAGGAAAATCTCCGATCTCAAACAGGAAATGTAGCAGGATCACTGCCTGTAAGCAAGACATCTTTTGCGTGGCATGGAAGTGGTTAAAGCAAAGGGAGGAGGCCGCTGAGTCCAGGTCTTGAAACATGAGTAATTCTGTGTCCAAGAAAGAGCCATGCCATACCTTGGGGCACCTGATGGCAGCCACTTCATTGACATACCTATGTGAGGGCACGCTGCCAGGAACAGCAGTTGCGTTATCTGGTTATAGACCGCAAGGTCGGTAAGTGCTGGCAAGCAGACAGCAACTGAAACAGTCGCAATTCGACAGTGGCTGTAGTGTTTCCGCAAAAAAGCATTTGCTGTAATCCGTATATAATCTTTAACATAGACTTGGTTGGGATAATTATTTCTCTTCATAGATGGAATATGTCAACACTAGATAAACAAGGCCTGTTCCATTTTGCATGCTGAATAATGCGTATGAAGAAAGTTGGGCTAATTACATGGCCTTTGTAGCCGATAAGAGGTTTTGTATGACGTATAAATCGCTGACTTTACCGGTATATTGAGCTGACAGAATAACACACACACCAAATGCACCCAAGTTATGTAAAGTCACAAATCATACATATACATGAACCCTTGGTACATGTTTCATGTATATGGACAATCTGTATTTGTACGTGAGTAGTAATGGCCCCACTTCAGGTAGTCTTGGGCTTTCGACTTTTTCTCGGGTATTTCTTCAGGGTGCCACCATGCCCCATACGCCTTTGAGGTGTGGGTTTATCTCAGGCACTCCTAGTGTTGATTGGAGTTGTTAGGGATCCGGTCTGGGGCCTGGGGTTGTCCTTGAGAGTGAGAGATGGAGAGTTGAAATAGGGTGTCACGTGACTAGCGGCCATTTTGTGAAATGGCGGGTGTGTGCGCGCCTTATTTAAACACGGTATTTAAATGAGACCGCGCCATGACTAAGCTGAGAGGCGGCCATTTTATAAAATGGCGGATATGCGCGCGTTATTTAAACAGTAGTATTTAAATGATACCGCTCCATGACTAAGCTGAGAGGCGGTCATATTGTAAAATGGTGGAAATGCGCGCGTTATTTAAACAGTATTTAAATGATACCGCCAAGACTAAGCTGAGAGGCTGCCATCTTATAAAATGGCTGATATGCGCGCCTTACTTAAACAAAGTATTTAAATAAGTCAGTCGCCATGGCTAAGCGGAGAGGCGGTCATCTTGTAAAATAACTGATATGGTATTTGAATAAGACCGCCATTGCTAAGCGGACAGGCGGCCATCTTGTAAAATGGTAGACAAGTGCGCCTTATTTAAACATATAGTATTTGAATTAGACCGCCATATTACAACATGGCTACCCGAGAGGCAGCCATATTGTAACATGGTTGACACGCACATTATTTGAATAGAGTTGGGAAAAGGGGAATCGGGAAAATAATAGGGAGGTTTTTCTTTATTTAATCAGCAAATACATCAAAGCATTTATTCACATAGCAATACAAGTCTTACATCTCTGAGAATGTTACTTGTTAACAGCGGACATCCAGTATTTTCAATAGCTAATCGATCCGTATGCATATCTGAATCTTCCTCTTATCGTAGAAGCCTTTACTACTGATCCAGAAATGCTTACGCTTCAACATATCATAATAGCGGAACTTGTGAAACTGATACGTAAATGGACGTGGTTGCCAGTGAATATATAACTGATACATATAATCAGTTGCATTGACAGTACAGGTGTAATTACATGCAAAATAAAATTGTGTAGCAGTGTTTAAAGGAATACAGTTGCCATAAAAGAAACTAGCCAAACAATTATAGGCTCTGAAGGAACATCCATAAATAGATATTGTATAATATATGTAGGCCACGTATCAATCGGACCTAGCTTCTGTTCTACACTCTAGTAAATACATAATTAATACCACTAGATCCAAACCCTCCTTCACCTCGTTCTGTTAAATCTAGTATCTCTACTTCTAAAACTGGATAGCATATCTTCTGACAAATTGAGCGGTTCTATCACCGCGAGACACTGAATGGTATCTCGGAATGATTGTAGAGAATTACACCCACATTACCGCGATAATCTTCATCCACTATTCCACCTCCTATATCAATATGATGATGTAGTGCTAGTCCAGAACGTGGCGCTATATGACCACAAAAACCTGCTGGTAGCTGAATGCTTAAGTCTCAATACTAATACTTTTCCTCTAGCTGGTACAATAGCATCGTACGCGCTATATAAGTCGAGACCTACAGGCCTTGGAGATCCTCTCGTGGGTGTCCGAGCGTTTTCTGTCAGTTTAACAAAATTGAGTACAGCGTTATTTTGAGATGGTCATCTGCCAAAAAATAACGCGAGATTTTTTAATGCTTCGAACCTCTACAAGGATAACAGTTCACAAATAATGGTCGATCGCAATGACTACACCACCAAAAATGTCATTGACAATCGATACAACAGCACCTTCTCTCGAAGAGAATTTAACGTTACGGATTACGGACCAGAGTTCTTCATAATTTAAAGACTCGCAGCACACCCAATGCATCCTTGCTGCTGGTGACCGAGAATAAACGTAATATACGTAACGAAAATCTGGAAAGGAATCTGGCGGGAGCAGCCGAAAGTTACTTTTTTAGAATTTGCTACAAATTTGTACTCTTCGTACGTCGTAGTAGAGGGCAGTACGAAGCGGTCTGAATCGAAAAGGACGTTGAACATCGAATGCGAGGCTAGATCTTTCAGTGTAGGAGGCTGGCGCAAACACACGTTGCATCTACAACCATCCGTCTTAATACAGCCTAAAATATAATTTTGTACGCGATGTCTGCTGTATGCAGCGCAGGAATCACAAAATAACCGCGATGTCCAACCATCGCTTTCGGCTCTATAATGTTTTAGAAAAAATGACCTCGAATGTCTCAGAGTTTCGATTTTCAAAATGACCATCGAATATTTTCTACAGGAAAGAACCGTACAATTATCCCAAAAATAATGTACTAAATTTAAAATTGAAAGTCGTCCACCACCAAAGGAAAAAATAGGATAGACTAATGGAAAAGGATAAATCGTCAAGTAGAACTCTGTAAGTGAAGTAATTGTCGGCGACAGTCTTTAAGAGAAAACGAATTTTTTGCCCAAAATTAAAAGAGACGGTATCGCCTCTCTGCAAAATGTGTAAGACAGGGTTTATAGTTACTGCGATGGCCAGTTCTACCCCATTGAAGGAATCGAAAATCCCAGCTAAATAAGCCGGGAAATTTCCAACGATCGCGCAACAAATACCGTGCCGCATAAATTCCTCTAGCAAGACTACGAAAAAATTTGTGCTCGTAATGAATGGGTTTAAATCCTGTTAAAATGCAGCGTTCTTCCGACAATTTGACCGTACTCGTCTGTAGGTCTCGAGCATCGAACTGGACCCGTCAAATTGCCCGCTCATGTTTTTTAGTTTAAAAAAATAATCTGAAATAGGATAAAATCTAACGTTATTCTTGGCTAGACAAATAAAGGATTAAAAAACATTACAAGATAGATTTCTCGACAGCTAAATTATAAGAGTTTGTCTTTTCACATGTTCCCTTATATAACAAATTTAGGGAAACTTTTTGAGAATTTATATATTCAATATCTTCGTCCGAAACGATTGCACTGTAGCGTTTTGGTAGTTACACTTTCACAACTTTAGACGGCTGCTCTTTAATATGCATCAGAACGGTAGGCCCAAACTTTGTGGTTATCCGCTCAGCCCCGATTATCGGGTATTTTTACTCACCTCCATCGTGTTTACTCGAATAACCTGCCTAGAGGAGGCCTCTTGAATTTTTTTCTGGAGGTCCATCTGGAAAATATTTCGAACTGGAAATAATGAAGATGTAACGAAAAACAATTATATGTAAAAGAAATATATGTACCTTTTCGTCCTGTTAGCCTTCTTCCTGCTAGCTACTCGCAAATAACGCGGCTCGAGCCGGATCTCTCACCATATATAACCCTCAGGTGAACCTGGAACATGACATCATCAGTATTACACAATACGTCGCGTATAAGGAAAAATATGTACCTTTTCGTCTTGTTAGCCTTCTTCGTCTTTTCCCTGCTAGCTACTCGCCCCGAGCCGGCTTTATCGCCTCGGGAATACCTGGAACATGACATCAGCAGAAAGGCATGTTATTGCTCTAAATATGTACTTCCTACAGTCTCTTTGCATTCATCATAGTGTTACCATTAACTGCAAAACATCTTTTTGGTAAGTAACCCACATTATTTATTAATAATAGATTATTATTATGATACGTTCGATAAAGTAGTGGAAATTGTTAGAGTAACTATGCGACGTGAATTTGAGCTAACCGAAGAGGAACTGGACGAGATTTCTAGATTTACCATAGATAGCGAAATAAACAGACAGTACAGGCGCTTCAATGCCGAAGGATCGCAACTTCCCGTCCGTCTTCTGCCTCCTATTGTAGGAGAGGATATCAATCCTGTATCCCATTTTTTATCCAGTGTGACAGACCTGTTTGAGTACGCGTTACGAAATCGTAACGATTCTGACATGGTCGGAATCACGATCACCAACGAGGTTAATGTGCGTGACAAAGATGTAGGTATTAGCTTCATAAGAAAAGATCAGATAACACCAGAGGTGATATGGTCGGTTTTCGAGAAGGTAGCCCAGTCAAATTCAACTCATAAAATGATAATAGTGGTACAGTCTAAAAATGCCCGTCGGCCACGGCCGTGTCAAGTGTGAGGGTAGACCGCTCGAGACTATGGTCCGTCTGAAAAAAAGTATCGTAGAAGTCAAAGCGAAAAATAACTGCTTGGCTCACGCCCTAGTCATAACAAAAGCAAGATTAGACAACGATCCAAATTACGAATCATATCGCCACGGATATAAGATATGTCCCATAGTCGATCGTTTACTCGAGACAACAGGTATAGACTTGTCGACCGGTGGGGGAATACCCGAGCTAATGAGATTCCAAGAACATTTCAAAGAGTACAGGATCGTCGTTTTCGGAGGATTAAATTGCGAGGACAATTTTCGACGGAGAGGTGGAATCCGAAAAAAAGAATTAACCTCCTTTATGACGACGTGACGAGACATTACCACGTGATAAACAGTCCGACGGGTGCAAGGACGCGAAAGTATGTATGCAGAGGCTGTAATAAAGGGTACGAACGTGGCGTGACGCGTAAGTGCGGAGAGACGTGCAGTGACTGCAAGTCGGTTCCTCAATGTACGTACTCCGAAGATCGAGTCCCGTGCGAGTCGCGCAATAGAAAATTTAGAAGTCGCTCGTGTTTTGAAAAACAAGGCTAACAACCTTGGCGGCGGCAAGTCCGCTTTCGAAAAGGTGCGAAATTGCGCCGTATGTAACTTATGCGTGACCAGAAAAAAACACGAATGTTTCAAACCGTTCTGCACGAATTGTAGACAGAACATGGAAATAAATCATCTTTGCTATATGCAGCCTTTAAAGAACGAATTGCCTAGCAGCGATGACGTATTATTCGTATTTTACGATTTCGAGACAACGCAGGACACGAAATTTAACGAATCGGCAACACTGCGCGTTCCGATGCTGGTTTGACTGCAGCAGTTTTGTACGGCCTGCGAGATGCAAGACGAAGATATGAGGATTGCGCGCGATGCGGTAAGAGACTGCATTCCTTCTTCGAAGACCCCGTAGGCGATCTGCTATCGTACTTATGCGAACCGCGCCCCTGGTGTAATAAGGTCGTCGCAATAGCACTCAATGCCGAGGCCTTCCATTCCCAATTCATCCTGAATAGGGCTATTCTACTCAAGTGGACCCCATAAATAATATTAAACGACTTAAAGATCGTCAGTATGAAGATTCATCACGTCCAATTTTTGGATTCCGTATCCTACTTGCCCATGACTACGTAAGCTGCCCGAGGCATTCGGGTTGACGGCGTCTACCCTTATTACTTCAACAACAAGGCAAATTTAGACTATGTAGCACCGATACCAGACATCGAGTATTTCGGAGCCGACGAGATGAGGGAGGGAGAGAGAAGGGAATTCATGTCTTGGTATGCGGAGCAGAAAGTCAAGGTCTTCGATAACCGACACGTGTTGGAACAACACTGCCAAGATGACGTCACCATATTGCGACAGGCGTGTCGGGTATTCAGACGCGACTTCATGGAAATAGGAAATATCGATGTTTTTCTCGAGGCACTGACAATCGCGTCTGAATGTAACAAGGTGTTGTGCAAGAAATTCCTGAAACCCGATACGACAGCATTGATTCCTTCAGGAGGTTACAGTGCCAATAGAAGGTATAGCAAGAAAGCGTTGATGTGGCTCTTGCATATGGAAGAGACGGACGGATGTCACATACAGCACGCGAGAAACGGGCCCGAATACAGACCTCCAGAATTGCCGCATTACAGCGTGGACGGTTACTGCGCCGAGACTCGAACCGTATACAAATTTCTGGGATGCACGTGCCAGCCGTTCCGAGACGTGAAGACGCTGACGAGCGGAGAGACGCTAGCCGAACGCTACGAACAGACGCTGGCGAGGATTGAGCAGTTAAAGCGGGCAGGATATCAGGTTAAGATAAGTGGGAATGCGAGTTTGAAGGAGCCGACGATCTGCTAGCACATCCCATCGTCAGACACACGCCCATGATCACTCGCGAGGCTCTGTATGGGGGTCGGTCCGAAGCCATGCGTCTTCACTATAAGATCCGAGAGGATGTGGAGTCTGTACAGTACTGCGATATGAGTCTCTACCCATACATATGCAAATATTTCAAGTCCCCCATTTGTCATCTGATTATTCACGTGGGTGACGCGTGTGCAGACATAGAAGCCTTTCTAAAGATGGAAGGCCTGATTAAATGCAAGATCGTACCGCCCAAGGACCTCTACCATCCGGTCCTACCATTCAGATGCGACAAGAAACTGTTATTCTGCCTTGAGGAACGTGCATCCTAGAACATAACGCGACGAGCGAATGTAAGCATCGCAGCGATGCCGAGAGATGCATGGAAGGCACGTGGGTTATAGAGGAGGTGCTATTAGCCGTTGACAAACGATACAAAATTTTGGAAATTTTGGAAGTGTACGAATATGAAGTCACGCGTTACGATCCCGACACGGGTGAAGGCGGCCTCTTCGTAGACTACATCAACACGTTTTTGAAACTCAAAGCGGAGGCTAGCGGTTATCCGAGCTGGGTTCGAACCGCGGACGACGAGGACCGATACATTGACCAGTTCTGTCAGAGCGAAGGCATCCGACTAGACCGAGACGCCATTCGTTATAACGCTGCAAAACGAGGTCTCGCGAAACTGTCTCAACTCCATGTGGGGAAAATTGACGGACAGAAGCAACAGGACACAGACGAAATTAATCTCAGAGCTGGGAGAATTGTACAGATTTCTAGTAACGCCGGGTATCCAAGTGCAAAACATGTTTGCCACTGATGGCGTAGTCTGGATTTAATGGCAGCATTCCGCCGACGAGCGAGTGCCTAGCTTACGTCATACCAACGAGGTCATAGGCGCTTACGTCACAGCAGGAGCGAGGATTCATCTGTACAGCTTCTTGGACAAGTTGCAATACAAGGCCTGCCATACGGATACGGATTCTGTGATATTTATACAGCCGAGAGACGAACCCGCGCTAGTAGAGACGGGCGACAATTTGCACCAGATGACTTCCGAATTGAAACCAGATGAAATGTTTGTGGAAGTGGTTTGTGCTGGCCCAAAAAATTACGCGTACAAAACAATTCCGCGACAGGTGAGAGCAAGACCATCTGTAAAGTTCGAGGGATAACGATTAATTATAACGCCTCGCAATTGGTAAATTTTGCAAAGAGGAAAGATATGATTTTGACCGAGGAGGACGACGAGACAGTTATCGTGCGTACAAAGAATAAGATGAAACGCAAAAAGAGTAAGGGAGGAGTGAACATAATAAACGAGCCCGAGGATAAAACGTATAGTGTCGTTTTTAAAGTGAAGATGTCTGAACGGTAATACGTCTCTTCCGTTCGGGTATATAAACGGGGAGTGAATGTCAAAATAAGACATTCCCATGCCCTACGACATCAGGTTTAAACACCCGTTTACCTGAATCATAGGAGGCCTACGGGATCTGGAAAGTCCACGTTCTGTGTGTGATTTTTGAAAAACCTTCTGCCCGGAAAGTCAGAACCGGACTTTCCGGGCGGAATCGTATGGTGTTATAGCGAGCGGAGCGCGGTGCCCAGTATAGAAGTGAAGAAGAAGAATGTTCAAGTTCACGAAGGCATACCGGAGAATTGTGAAAACCCGCAGGGAAGACGCTGTCTGTTTATTCTCGACGATCCGTTAAACGAGGTTTATTCGCGTGGCGTGTGCGAACTTTTCACCAAGGGCAGTCATCACAGGAATCTCAGTGTAATTTTAATTACCCAAAACTTTTTCCATCATGCCCCGCACTGCCGCGACATATCTCCGAACGCTAAGTATCTGGTAGCCTTGAAGAACGTTCGTGACTGAAACCAGTTTGCCTACCTAGCGAGACAAGTCCTGCGCGAGGCTAGTGCCAGTCTGTGCGCCGCGTATAAGGAAGCGACGTGAAACGCCCACGGCTATCTTATATTAGATTTCGCGCAGGATACAGACGGCAGGCTGAGGTTTCGGACCAATGTCTTTCCGTCTGAATATCCTCCCGTCATATATGCCCTATTAAACGATGACGCGGGTAACATCGAATTATCACCATCTACAAGTATTCAAGACGGCAAAATTTCAATTGCGAAAAGCCATAATTACAAACTGTGACGGCGAACTCGTAAAAGCCATTATCGAGTGCGTTCTGAACGTTTTGCAGGATAACGTGAAGATCACTCCGTGCCAGAAGAAGTTGCAAAAGTTTAAAGGTAAACTCCGCGCCATCGCCGACAGGCGAGTGTCTCTTTCGGGCAAGAAACAGCTTATAAACCAGCGTGGCGGATTCCTAGTGCCACTGTTGAGCCCCATCTTGCCGACCGTGGCCAGTCTTATTTCTCGTCCGCGTGACACGTGAAAAAAATGTTACGCAAAATGTACCTTGCTTCGCCCGATTATTTAAATAAAAATGAACAACCATCACAAATATCTACAAAGCCGCAAAAAACAACACGCAGTATTAAACATAAGACACGGAAGAAGAATCACCCGTATAAGTGGATTGCGACACGTGCAAAAATTGAAGAAGCCGCTGTAGGACGTAAAGCGTTGATGAAGGCTATAGCAGACTTTGTAAAAGCCGTCTTACCCCAAACCACTAAAGTACCTTTACCGAAAATAGAAACGTCCATGCAAACCGCCTCTCCTTCCTCCTCGCCGTCTATAGCTAGACGTCATTTGCCTATGCTTGGCGGAGAAGAAGAAGTATTTGAAACGGGTCCCGCCACCTCTGATGATGATAATTAAAAGGAGAAGTCAGTGAAGGTGATGTACGCGCATACGCTAGAAAATCTTTCGGCAAGGTAGCCAGTCCCTACTAGGCACCGTTCGTACATAAGAAGAGCGTGCTGGATGTGGATTACGGTTTACGCAAAGTCGGTGGTAAATTTTATGTAGTTAATTCAATCGTGACGGTGGATTCGGATAGCGACCTCTATATTCATAATGGACGTTTTAAGGGTTACGCGCGGTTTATGGGAGCTACTGAATCGAAAGGCTGTTGATAAAAGGCTCGTCACCGCTGAAGATTTAGCAGAATATAAAGACATTGGATTTAACCAGCGCACATTTGGAGGGATATGAACCGAGCGGTGCTATCTGCATATCTCGCGGAAATAAATATAGGAACGTTATAACCAAGCTATATCCCCAAGAAAGAGAGTTACGGCAACACTGTTTAAAATACTAGAGATATGGCAAGCAAGCTGTACTACGATCCTGCACGATCTTCCTCGTTGGGGACTTTGACGAAGTTGCAGCAAGCGACTAAGAGACCGCCCGCGGCTATCAAGGCATGGCTGGAAGAATAAGACGCCTACACGATGCACAGGAGAGTGCGCAGACGTTTTCCTAGAAACCCGTACACGGCGAATAATGTCAATGGCGTGTGGGAATGCGATCTTGTTGACGTGCGAGTCCTCAGTAAATATAACGGAGATGTTAAATATCTATTAACGGTGATTGACGTCTTTACTAAATTCTTGCATATCGTGCCACTATTGTCCAAGACGAGGAAAGCTGTCACGAACGCGTTTTAAACCATATTAAACGACTCTAAGCGTCCCATCTGGGTGCGTACGGACAGGGGAAAAGAATTCGCGAATAGATCTTTTCAAGATATGTTAAAGCGAGAGGGAATCCAGTTTCAAATATGTAGAAACCCCGATATCAAATGCTCGGTCATCGAGAGGGCCCATCGCACGATTCGTGATAAATTATTCAAGTATTTCACATTCAAGAACACCTACAAATTTATAGACGTACTCCCGAAATTTGTCGAAGGCTACAACGCGACCGTTCACGGTACGACGAGCATGGCGCCCGCAATAGTGACGGAAAAAGATGTCCATGCCACATGGAATAGGATGAACGAAAAAGAAGCTGGATCCCAGTTGCGCAACCTAAATTTCGTGTGGGGCAACACGTACGCATCAGTAAGGAAAAGATGAAATTTGCCAAGGGCGGGGAGCAAAATTACACGACAGATATATTCCGAATTATAAATGTCTTACGCAAGACCCTGCGACCCGTATACGAACTCGAAGATTTGAATTAGGTCATAGACGGTCAATTTTACGAACTGGAGCTAACGCCTGTGCGTATAACAAAACGCACCACATTTAGGATAGATAAAATTCTACGCACAAGAGTAAAGAGAGGCGTTAAAGAGTACTTGGTCCGGTGGAAAGGATATAATCGGGATTTCGACAGTTGGATACCCGCATCTAGCGTGAAGAATATTTAAAAACATGGAAGACAACCGCCGACAATTTTACGTGACTCTGTTTAGCAACGCGTCGCAAGATATGTTTAGAAGCAATACGCTAGCCAGCTTCTCGAATCAAATGGCACAGTATATAGACCTGGGTTCGACAGACGAGTGGGAGGTGGGAATATGCGAATTCAGCTATTCTCCACCGGTTACAGGCTATCTTCAACCTCTTGACGTTATAGGCAATAGGCATGTTCTGATTTATTGTGATTTGATAACACCTGAAATTGTGGGTCCTCATTACGTTAGATCTCTGCGCACGAAAATTTACGTTTCTGCGAGCGGCGAATACATATTTAAGAATATCTATTATGTACCCATCGAAGGACGTGCGTTTCAGACCATAAGTATCTCGTTAATAGATTAAAAATGTGAGACAGTCCCGTTCAAGCCTAGCACGATGCCTACAAATGTGGTCCTTCATTTTCGACGACGCGTATATAAAAACCCCCCGTCACAGCCTAACTAAACAATTCCGTAACGATGGATCCTCTCGTCCTGTGTTACCGACGACAGGTGGTTCGCGGACACGATGCCATAGGACCTATTTACAGCGTCCAACCTCTCGTGCAGCGTGGATACGGTTTGGCAGCGTATTGACCGGACTTTACAGGACACTCAGACCCATTCTTTGGGGCGGGGCCAAATCTATGGGCAAGGAGACGTTAAGAGCCCTCGGACGCGAAGCTTTGCGCACGGGCGGCAAGATTCTCGCGGATATAGACGAAAATCCTCAGACCAAAACACAAGACATCGTATCTAAACACGTCACTGACGACGCAGAATATAATAAAAAATTACGAGTTGCAGGAGGAGGACGGCGCAAGACAGCCAGACAGAGACGTAAATTACAAGGAGGAGGAGGAGGTCTGAAGAGAGATCGCAAGAGGGTGACTAATAAAAAAGTTAGCAAAAATATGAAACGGGATATTTTTTCTTAACCGTCATCAGTCATCGCTACGACCATGCCTCAGACGGAACCGGAATTCGCGAGCAGCGAGTTTGCCGTCTTCGCTCGGCAGCCTGTACAGAACGCCATCTAAGAGACGAACGTGGTCGTATACAATCCCATAGCATCTGTGGATCAGACGGATTTAGAATTTTTATTCCAGAGGATAATGATACGTATGTTGACCCCGATATTAAACTCTATATTCGCGGCAAATTTACAAAGTGTGACGGGACGGATGTGGACGCCACGGACTACACGGCCGGCACGAATAGCTTTCTACATTCACTATTCATTCAATGCACCGTCGCTCACAACGGCATCAATATAATACAATCGGGAGATCTCTATAATTTCTGGTCTTATCTCGAGACAGTTCTTACATACGGATCGGACGCCTCATTATCGCATCTCACGAACAGCTATTGGTATAAGGACACCGGCAATATGTTACCCTGCGACCCTACCAAGACGTACGATGAAACGACAAACACGAGTTTCATCGCCCGCTGGAACAGGCAGAAACAGAGCAAAGTGGTCGAGATGTACGGTAGGGTTCACAGCGACATCTGCAACGTGCCGAAATTCATACTTCCGGGCGTCAGAATACAGATAACGTTTACGAAGGCGAAGCAAGATACCTGTCTGATGAGCGGACCGCTATATTCAAAGACCATCTTCAGATTTCTCTCTGCTCGACTGCACGTCAGACGTGTGCGAGCGAACCCTCGCATCCTGCTGGCTCACAACGAGACTCTGAACATTAGACTCGCCATCTATAACTTGACGAGGGTCGAACTCAAGACTTTTGCTTTTTCTAGCGGGACCCAGTCTGTCTCGATAGATAACGCCGTCATCGGACGCATCCCGAAACGTCTACTGTTCACTATGCTAGCTAACAAGGACTTTGTCGGCAACATGAATACGAACCCCTATTGATTTCAGCATTTTGGCCTGCGCAATTTCGCGATGTTTGTGAACGGCAAGCAGATACCAGGCGAAGGCTTAAATTTGGATACCGGTCACGCGAAGACGACCGTGATGTAATACAAATCTCTATACGAAGGATCGGGCATCCACATTCGAACTCGGGACTTCAAATAACTAATGACATGTATATAAACGGGTACTTTATGCTGCTCTATGACCTCACACCCGACATGGCCGCGTCCGAAGGACACCCCTCTCCTGCTGAAAACGGTCATATATGCATCGAGTGTAATTTCGACAAGGCATTGCCTGAGGCGATCACTTGTCTTCTGTACCTCGAATACGACAATTCGGTCCGTGTCGATAACCTGCGAACAGTCACTAGACTTTTAAAGAAAAATGTACACAAATCAAATTTCGTGTATCTTCAGCGATTAGGAATTTTTTCTGGGCGTCTTGCCGTCGGATCTGTTACCACATTCTATCACGCGGCCAGGCACCGTCATAGTAAATACGGACGCTTACACACAGACGGGATCACACTGGCTGGCCATCCGTTTCGAACCCAGATCCTAATCGGCATTCTACTTTGATTCCTACGGCATGTCCCCTAATGTATCAGATATTCAGACAATTTTAGACGCAATTGTAAAAACCTAAATTATAATACCGTAAAACTCCAAAGACCCATGAATATGGTATGCGGACAATACTGCTCTCTGTTTGCCCTGTACACGGACAGAGGCTATACGGGCCAGCAATTCGTCGGAATGTTCGAGGCCCGACACGCCGATCTTCAGGTCGAACGACTCTTCGCGTCAGAATTCGGGGCCCTACCAGGAGGAGGAGATGGAATGTGCTGCATCAGTTGGAATAAAAGGTGAGTTCACACACCCCATTACCTTATTCCTCTCGATATGTACATCATGGAAGCAGTTATCGATTATGAGACGTTGAAGGGGGCACACGGCGAGGACGTCGTCAAAGAATTGTCCATAGCCGCCGGCAACGTCCTCGAGACGTTCCGCTTTCTACCCCCCTACGACATGGATGAACACGGCTATGAGGCAAACGATCTAAATTGGAACAATAGCATTATACAATATGCTAAATTATACCGGACCGTAAACGAGGCCGCCGCGAACTTTGCTCATCTGTACGCTAAGGGCACGGCCAAAACCAGGTTCCTCTCGGGCCTGTTGAGGCGCGCGGTCTTTAATCTAGACGCATTCGCCTGCCCCGAGCGAAAGAGCTTCAGGATGGGAACCGTATGCAGCATGCCCTGTCACCGTTTCTCCGACAAGAGTTGTGCCACGCGTAACGCCCACGCTCTTTACGAATGGTTGACGTTCCGCCTCAAAGGGAAGTCTTTTGTAAAATGCCCTAAAGACAATTCGCGTCATACGGCCGCCTTTAATTCGGGAATTCGATTTCCATGAGGTAAGACCTACATGTTTTTTTTAAATTTTTTTGTCTTTTGATAGATTAATGACGTCATTTCACACCTGTGTGTTTCTTTTTTCAGGTGCTTAAAACGTTAATGGGCCGCTAACGACGTATCAGTCTACACAGGAATGGCGTCCAGAAATCGTCGCGGCGGCGAAGAAGGCCATACCTTCTCCTCCTCCAGACATAAGCGCGAGGTCACAGCCCTCCCCGAAATCGACGGCTGTTCAGCCATCATAGAAGAAGACAGTCCGGCTTTCGATCCGAATCGCGTGCTACTACGTCGTGTATTTTTTATAAACGAGGACAAGAGCCATTATGTCGCAATCGGTTCCTACCCGTC
>Ga0268261_10001260_pt1 | contig 17191 bp, 8 predicted proteins | sample TergutNc150P1_FD_190353 | JGI IMG/M metagenome (GOLD analysis project Ga0268261, IMG submission 190353) | Nasutitermes corniger P1 segment gut microbial community from laboratory colony in Florida, USA - Nc150 P1 (SPAdes) (version 2) | ecosystem: Host-associated > Arthropoda: Insects > Digestive...
GTGTGTGTATGTATGTATGTATGTATGTATGTATGTATGTATGTATGTATGTATGTATGTATGTATGTATGTATGTGTGTATGTATGTGTGTATGTATGTATATATATATATATATAGGGCGAAATTGAAGGTCAGTATACGCAACGTGGAATGTATAGGTTTACATATGTTTATATATACACTTTTATCTGTCTGCTTTTCTATACATTTTCTAAGGTTGGACAGCCCTAAAGGGGTTAGGCCTCCTCCTTTTCGGATTTTCGAGACCACACTCAGACACACCACACTTGGTAGGACTCCTCTGGACGAGTGAGACCGCGCGGCCACTTGGATCAACAAGTATACATTATGGACAGTAAAAATGTAATAATGATTATACAAAAAAATTATTAAAAAGCTGGTTTCCAAACTACGCTAATGCATTTAATTTTAGCGCTTTTTTAAAATAAATTTATTGTGTATTAGATGTTTTCATATTTAAAAGACTTGTAGAATAACATATTAGAATTCACAAACATAAGCTAATTCATACATTAATGTTGCTTCTATCATAAAACACTGGAACCGACAGAATAGTAAAAAAACACGTAAAGCGGTAAATTAACAGATATAAGATGAATTTATTAAATCTTTGCTTTGTTTTGTTAAATAGGCTGTATGAATGTATGTAATATTTTGTTAGTAACGGTTTGTAACAGAACTCAGAGCCGTACTTGACACTGCATCTCTTCATCTAGCCTATAATAGGAGTATATGTGGTGATAGACATTCTCGTACAGTCATTGGAATGTTTACCATTTGGTGACAAATTGTGCTGTGACTTTACTTTTTTTACTGTTGAAAACCTTAATCCACCTAAGTAGGTAGATGCTTGCTAACGTTAATGATAGAATAAGGAATTGTGCTGAAGGCACGAAATTCCAGAAATTTATGTCATTACTCATGTTTTCAGTGATAAGTCTAGGTGAAAGTTACTAGTCTCAGGGTCTAGTCAACACATATTTTTCTTGAACACAAAAAAAAAAAAAAGATAAATTTGTCATTCCCACTTCCATTCATACTGTTTTCAGACAGATTAGTAATGAAAGATGCCGTGAACTTTGCGGGCTCGAAGTCTTTGAATCTTATTTGAAACTCGTTGTTTAGCGTTACCACTACACACAATGTAGAGAGACACACATCATGAGACCAGTGTGACTTTGAACACTTGGGATGTGGGTTAGCACACTTTTCATTTGCTGAATGTTTCACAACTTTGGGTTTATTTTGAAAAACTCGATGATTTTTACCTTGTTAATCAATATTCAACTCATTTAGCTTAGTGGTAAGATTTATGAGCACAGCAAGATCTGCAACCATATAAAATATTGTAATTGTGGAAGTAAATAACATCTGTCCTACAGAAATCTCACAGTTGCTTGAAGAAGCTCTTTGGAATTAAAAAGAAAAACACTTTCCTCTCCTCAGGTCTCACATTACAATATATAATATCAAGTCTTCCTCATGCCTGTGAATTTCTTCTAATAAATGTTTGAAGAAAACACGCTGAAGTTACCTACAAGGGATCGAGTATATTTTTTTCTGCACAACACTCATTATTTGTCGAAAAGCGATCTCTTTTGTACATACGGCTTTCTAATGAGTGGGACTGGTAAATTATGAAGGCTGGGAAAGCAGGACTTATCAAGCCTAACTAAGCCAACCTTTTGTTAAACATGACTGAATCCTCGTCTGTTGTGACCGACACACGTTTGTGAAACGGAACATTCGTTTCCAGCTGGCTAGCACAAAAAGGTTTGAAATCGCTCACTAACTGAATGCAATAGTGGTACAACCCAAAAGTTGCCATTTGGAGTTAACACTACGATTCAGCTAAAAATTTAACAACTACACCCGGTATTACCGGCAAATTTTTTAGTTGAAACGTAACCTGATAGATGCGATTATTGTCTGATGTAGTTATATTTTTGAGCTCAGTCTTATTATTAAAACCAAACGGGCAATTTTGGGTTGTGCCACCATTGCATTCAATGAGCGAAATGTTTGTAAAATAAAACCAATCTACTTAACCTTTAAGAACCGTGCGTCCTATATGTAGGACGGGCGTACAGCTACCCACCAGATGTTGCATTTTATATATATTTTCAACAAATATAAGTACTGTGTATTTTAAACATGCTGCACAATCTCCGTTTTTCTCTTCAAAATGCCGTTTATTTCATAATGCTACCTTTTTTGGTTCATGTATTATTCACATTTTGCATACAGGATGTGCTAAAATTTAAATGTAAAACTCTGGTGCCAAAAGGTTAAGGGTTGCCATATATCCATCACAAGAAGAGAGAACATTTCCCACTTGTTCACCATAGAGTTCATATAAGCGAAAAGAGGAGGTTACGACAGACGACATGGGTATGTGGTGAACGTTTTACTAATTTAAAGTAACATTATTTTCAAGAGAATTCATAAATTAAAAATGAAAATTATTCAAATTTGAGTATAGTATACACATAGTGTACAGTCTGTCGCCAGTTCTGGTTGTCGTCTATCTTACGTACCCATTCTTGTTTCTGTAAATCCGATTTCGTGTAGTCCGAAGCTGTATATTGCTCTCCAGGAAGGTATGGAAATCTCTATAAGAAGTTCCTTTGAAATTTTACTTTAGGATTAGAAGCCCTCTGAGCGCCTTGAAAGTTAGCATATTCCTCTCCTTGTCAATTGGGCTTGCGTCAATGAGAAAACCATCTCTAATTTTGCATTGTGAGTGAGAATGTCGAAGAAGTGCTGTGACACCTTCAACAATGCTGAGTTGTACTCGCCATTCTTTGTGCGTGCTTTAAAAATATTTTTTCCATCTGTGGTGTGCTAGTAAACTGGTGAACCTTCCATAACTAAGAAATACCAAATAATCAAATCCTGGAATATTTCGACAATTTAAAAATGTCGACGGACGACAATTTTTGGGTGAGAAAAGAGGACGTGCGGGGAAAGAAGGACGTATAGTACCCCTAATCTAGGTACACAAAAATGAGTGTAACTGGATCCCGTGACAATCCCGATGGCCGCTTGCTTGCTGGAATTGCGGGTTCGAATCCCGCAAGGGGCATGGTTGTTTGCCTGTTATGAGTGTTATGTGTTGTCAGGCAGAGATCTCTGCGTCGGGCTGATCACTCGTCCAGAGGAGTCCTACCGAGTGCGACGTGTCTGAATGTGTGGGTGATCGAGGAAACTAATTAAGATAAAGTTCACCCTCTAACCTTCCATGAATGCACAGAGGAGGAGTATGGGCATATCTATACTCTTTCTTTAATCTCGGGGCTAGATGAGGTGGGTGGTCAATTGGTACCCATTGTATAAGAGGCTGGTTGGGCCGAAAGCTTGTCTGGACGGCTGCGGGAAATCTCGCCCTTACTGGAACTCTACCCCTGGACCGTCCAGCTCATAGCCTATCACTACACCGACTACGTTATCCCAGCCCACCCAGGATTAGAATATGTTTTATTATTTCAGACTTTTCCTTAGGATATACAACACTGTCGTGGGATAGCTAAACTAACTACAAATCAGTACATCATTTAATTGCAGATTGTCATTCCGAATGGGCCACGAATCAGTATCTGCAGTGTGTCCTTTTAATTTGGTCACTTATTATGGTTTTCAATTGAATTTCAGCGTGTAATTTCTACCTGTCCACTCAGCACTGTTTTTCGTTTGATTGCTGAATGTCATTCCCATTTGGCCAGTCATTATTAACTTTCGTTTGACTGCAGATTGTCGTTCCGATCTGGCCAATTACCACTGTTTTTTTAATTGCAGATTGTCATTCCCATCTGGCCATGCATCACTGTCGTTCTATGCAGCTACATTCACTGCAGTGAGTACAGACTTTTTATGCATATCTGAATTCATTGCTTGGTGTGTCTGTTCTGCAGTCAGTCCCTTGTTTAAAAAATAGATAACACAAAATCCTGTATGTGAGATTTAGTTTCCATGGGGATTGAGTAGTAACACAGTGGTCGTCTGGGATGTGATTACCGATGTTCTGGAGAAATATGCTGAATACTTATTACAGAGACATTATGTTCCTCTGAAAATCTGTTGCCCACCTATTGCACTTAAGCATGATGCATAGCCCAGACAACCACGATGTGATTCTTTACTGCCATGGGATAACTTATACAGTATAATTAATAACTCTTATTACTCTGGTGTCATAGGTGTACCTGCAGATCCGAATGGTGTGGGAGAGCTCAAAATTACTGAAGCACCTCCTGCAGTTTTTGGTAGTGATGGCTGCTTGGGTCACTGCCCTGACTAGGGTGTCGGACTACATGCATCACTGGAGTGATGTATTAGCTGGCATTGTCATAGGAACCCTGTTTGGCATCCTCACAGTAAGTTAGACTAACACAGCTCAACTAGAGCCGTAAGTCACAGCTCACCCTAACCTCAAAGTACAAATCTTTTAAATGTATCTTTTCAGCCAACAGTTTGTTGTCCAACACAATACATGTAGCCAATCTTCCAGAAACCACCCATGTGTTTTCTATTGTTCACATTTTTGGATCCATATGTTGGACTGACATTCAATTTGGCAAGCTACTTAATTGTTAATTTAGTTTAGTTTATTTTGAAGTCCCTTGTATGATATATTTGCATATTAGGTTTCATTCCTAATATGAGCCACGGATCTTTTACTCGTATAAGTATATGGTCACATCTGCTTTGCTAGATAGGTAAGAAACCAACTGAGACAAGTAACATATTTTAAGAGCACATGTAATTATTAGATTTATTATATATCTGCATAACTTTATCTTAATGTGGACAGAATACTTACAGAATTTGTTGAGTCCTGTCTGGCAAAGCAAGAGAGAACCGTGCGTTATGATGGTTCCACAAATTTGAACCAGCAGAAGAAAAAGTAGCAATTGTGTAGTCCAAAAATCCAGCCGGTTTCATCGTTTCAATGAATGTGACAGTCCAAAAACTGCTATCCAGTGTAGGTGCAAAAAACAGTAGCTCCCTCATGCCTGAACTACACACAAAATTTTTTTACATTGCCAATGATACATCTTCCATAATTTGTGGCAATTCTCCCATGTCTGTATGCAACAGCCCAACTACTCATTGTATGATTTGCTGTTGTTTCCTCAGTCCCAAATTTTTTTGTTTTTCTGTGTGACAGTTACAGAATCATAGCATTAATTTCACTTCGTTGCTCTTTTGCACCTTTCCTTGTGCCTCTGTTCAATAGTCACCAACAACCATTACATACTTTGCTGTTGGTTCCTCTGTTCCACCTTTCGTTGTGTTTCTGTGTGATTGTTACAAGTCCGACAATTATATAATGAGACTGAGGTTATAGAATGAAACTGGAACAAAAGACTTGAGTACTATCTCTATTTTATTCAAAGTACATCCCTTCTGCATCGATACAGCGAGTGGCACGATCTAGCAAAGACTAGAACGACCTCTGCACGTCTTCTTCTGGTATGGCCCGAAGACTCGATGTCAGAGCTCCTTGGATGTCTTGAACATCTTCAAAGAGGCGCCCTTTTAATGGTAACTTCAGTTTGGGGAACAGAAAATAATCACAGGGGGATAAAACAGGGGAGTAGTGCGGATGATTGAGCACGCACACTTATTTTCGGGCTAAAAATTCTTGTACAGCAACTGCCCGGTGAACCGGTGCATTGTCGTGAAGAAGAAACCAACTGCCAGGTGCTGAGTACTCGGGCCGGACACAGCGAATCCTCTTCCATAGGCGTTCCAGAACACTTAAATAAAAACTACCAGTGAAAGTTTGTCCCTCAGGGACAAACTCGCGGTGAATAATTCCCTTGCTGTCGTAGAAACACACAAGCATTGTCTTCACTTTTGACTTTTGAAGACGAAATTATTTGCCTTTTGGTGATGCTGGTGACTTCCATTCAGCACTTTGGCGTTTAGTTGTGGGATCATAGCGAAAACACCAAGTTTCATCCTCTGCTACAATCGAATTCCATAAATTTTTATTTCTACTTGCAGTTTTAATGATGTCTTTTGCGTACTGAACACGCTCGTGTCTTTGATCATCAGACAGTGAATGCGGCACAAACCGGGAAGCGACCTTTCTCTTGCCGAAGTCTTCCACTAAGATTTGACGAATTGTCTCCCTGTTAACACCAAACTCATCAGCCATCATTCTCACAGTCGCACAACGTTCTTTTTGTATTCGTTCTCTCACTTTCGCAATGAGTCCCTCGTTACGAACAGAAAATGGACGCCCAGGCCTGGCTTCACCTTCAATCGTTTCCACACCCCTTTTGAATCGTGCATACCACCTGAATATCTGTGCACAAGATAAACAATTATCTCCATACAGTTGTCTCGTCATTTCCACAGTCTCAGCTGCAGTTTTCACGAGTTTAAAACAGAATTTAATGTTCGTTCTCTGCTCCATACCGTTAGTGTGACCACGTCCTCTCACTACCTGCCCAACATGGCGCCGTATTTCCCGTCATGCTCAGCGTGGGGCGTTGCAGTGTTTCCAGATTACAGATGAAGTCTTGGCACATGGATGGTATGCACTGCATCATAGATGGCACTTCTATCTTGGTCAAAATAAAATCAGTCGCATTATATAATTGTCAGATTGTGTACTAAGAACCATTATGTATTTTGTTGTTGGTTCCCCTGTCCCATCTTTCCTTGTGTCTCTTAGTAATGAGCACCAACTACCATTATATATTAATGTTACTGTAATTGTCAGTGTCACCCAAAATTGTATATTTTTATGTTTCTTAATTTGTCACACTTCCTTGTGTCTCTGTGTGATGGTTACCAACGACCATTATGTATTTTGTTGTTGGTTCCTCTGTCACACTTGCCATGGGTCTAAGTGCGATGGTTATTAAAAACATTCTATATTGTGTTGTTGGGACCCCTGTACCACTTTTCCGTGTGTCTCTGTATGATGAACACCCACAAAGATGATATATTAATGTTACTGTTAAAGTAACCCAACTTTATATATGTGGAAACACCCCATATGGCCAGAAACGGCCCTCTGCATACAACAGCTCCTCCGCCGCTTGGACCCGCTGGACCAATGCCGGCAACACGCCATTCATCCACTGCGTCATCCATCCATAGGGACCTCAAGGATTCGACCCACGTAATTCTATGGCAGGACGCCATGTGCCGCGCCTTTGACCTACCGTACAGCAGCCCGCACCGGCGAAACATTTAAGACTGTCATGTGCGGCCGGCAGGTCACTGTGTCAGCAGACCGATTCAAGCCTGCATGCATACTGGAAGGGACCCAGCACATCACAACCAACACCGGCAGCCCACCAGCTCATCCCCACAGCGCAGCAGCCACAGCAGTCACACCACCGAGACCCCAGGCTCCACGGACTACACGCTCCGCTTGCAGTGTACCCTTCCCGACTCGTTTCAACACCTAAGCCCTCTTCTGAACATGGGAGTGATGTGGGAACACCCCAAATGGCCAGAAACAGCCCTTTCCACACAGCAAATTCCCCTCCTCTGTCTGCTCAGCATACTACAGGTGTGTATAAATTATCGGAGGATTTCGTTACGCCGTAACTTGAGTAGGAAGTGTCGCAAGATCGTGAAATTCGTGTCGATTACACACAGTGAACGTAACATTTGGAATGGTAATATAGTCGCTACTGCCATCTCGCGGGAAAAGCGTAAACAATGTTTGATGGAAATGGCTGCCTCACCGACCGAGCGTAGTTTGTGTCCAGGAATTTGCGTGATGTAACAGTTTTGTGGCGGTTCAACGCGTGTTCCGACGGCAATTTGAAAGTCGTTGTCCTTCTTAGACGTCGATCCGAAGTTGGTATAAACAGTTTCATCTGTCATCAAGGAAAGGGTCGCGTGGGGAGGCCAAGTGTTACCGAAGAGACGGTCGATAGAGTGCGTGAAACTTTCACTCGCAGCCCCATGAAATCTGTGCGGAGAGCCAGTCGGGAGTTAAAGATACCGGAGCACACAGTGAGGAAAATTCTACGGAAACGACTGCAGTTGTACCCGTACAAACTGCAACTGGTACAAAAACTCCAGACTGATGATCCATCCAGGTGGCTGGCATTTTGTGAGGACTTGCGGAGCAGGATGGAAACGAAACAGGGTTTGTCCGAACGGGTCATTTTTAGTGATGAAGCGACTCTTTTTATCCGGAAAAATCAACAGGCACAATACCCGGATATGGGGATCCCAGAATCCTCACGATCCGATCAAGATGGAACGTGACAGTCCCAAAGTGAACTATGTGGTGCCATTTCCAGAAGACGCGTGTTCGGCCCATTCTTCGCGGAGGATAGTGTTACTGGAAAGGTGTACCTGGGCATGTTGGAAAACTGGTTAATGTCAACTCGCGGATGAGGAACTACAGGGGTACATTTACTAACAAGACGGGCCCCACCACACTGGCATAAGGAGGTCCGGGAGTACCTAAATGAACACATGCCAGGTCGATGGGTTTGTCGTGCAGCGGCAACAGAAAACACTTGCACCTGGCTACCCCGGTCACAAGACCTGACAGTGTGTTTTTTTCCTGTGAGGTTTCTTCAAGGACAATCTTTACGTCCCACCACTACCAAAGGCACTACCAGAATTTCGAGAGCGCATCAACACCTCAATCGGGAACGCTTGAGAGGGTTTGGCAGGATTGGGAGTTTCCATGGACATCTGCCGTGTCACACGTGTTGCGCACATGGAATGCATTTATAGTCACTATGAAAAATGCAAACATTCCTCTTTCAAATGGTAGTAACATCATGTATTTTGGTTCAGTATTTGTGAAAATGTGGTTTTGAAAAATCCTCCGATAATTTATACGCACCCTGTACTTCTTTAATGGAGCCAAACAACAGCTTACTCCAGGTGTACGGGACGGGAGACTGTAACATTCTACAATACAAATCATTAACCAACCAACTGGTAGTCGTTCACCTGACCACTCATAAAAGCTCTGCCGACTAACCAATGACAGATCAGGCAGTCCAGCGGAAACACTGGATAAAAGCCGGCCTGTATAGGCTCCGGTGACCGATCCTTCGGTCCCGGCAGTTACTGAGATGGTCGACGTGGCGTTGAGGTCTTACTCTCTGCCCCTGCCAGCGAATCCAAGTTAACCAACCCTGACGAAGTTAAGGAAACCATCAGGGGTCTCAACGTCGGTAAGGCTCCGGGCTCAAATGGTATACCGAACAGGGCATTGAAGCATTTTCCCCAGCGAGCGGTATCCCTCCTGGCATAGATCTTCAATGCGATTCTCCTCAACAATCACTTCCCTACCGTGTGGAAGCATGCACGGGTGATCTGTATTCTTAAACCGGGAAAGGATCCGACACTGCCTTCATTCTATTGACCCATTAGTCTCTTGGACACGATTGGTAAACTATTTGAAAAGATTCTATTATCCAGGATCTTACATGAAGTAAGCGAGCGCGGACTGATGCGAGACGAGCAGTTTGGGTTTAGACTCAGGCATAGCACGTCCTTGCAGCTGACCCGCCTTGTTGAAAGAATAACCAGGAACTTCGACGAAAAGAGGCTAAAAGGCGCAGTTTTCCTCGACGTGGCACAAAACCTTCGATACCGTATGGAATGATGGCCTCATCTACAAGCCAACGCTCCTAAATTTCCCGTCCTGCATAGCCCATACAATCTTATCATACTTCCCGGGTCGGACGTTTGAAGCGTCCTTCCAGACGGCCGCATCGTCTCGTCGTGGTGTACAGGGGGGGGTGGCTCAGAGTGGATTGACCTTGATCTTCCCTGTCCTCTTTAGTCTGTCAACGACATGCCCTCACCCTTGTACCACGTCGAGTTAGCTCTCTACGCGGACGACACGGCCATCATAGCTACGTACCGCAAGCCGACGCTGCTCGTCAGCTACATGGAGTCATAACTCAACGAACTTTAACGGTAGTTGAGTGAATGGAGAGGCGCCATTAATATCTCTAAGAGCACCACGATAATCGTCGCGCATGCCGGACTGCGCTTCATCCAACCTCGTCCAGAAAGACTCTTCAGGGAACCAATCAAATGGGTCGACACAACTCGTTATCTGGAAGTAACCTTACATAAACGACTAACTTGGTCGTCTCACATCGATCAGGTCAGGAAGAGGACTGCTCAAAGGAAGGGTATGCTGGGCCCTGCTTTATAAGCAGCTCATCCGCACCACGATGGATTATGCGTGCCCCGCGTGGAGGTCCGCTGCCCGAACCCATGACCGGAGGCTACAGGTGTTGCTATCCAAGTGTCTTCGCCTTGCTACTGGTGCCCCTGGTGCGTAAGTAACAGGCAGATACATGAGGATCTGGGTGTTCCGCTGTTTGCGGACTACATCACAGTCCTGACTGCGAGCTTTAACACAAAGTTAGCTGACGCGGGGAACCCCCTAGTATGGCAACTCGGCAGATACTTAAGCTGACCGGGGATTGACCCCGTTGCCTGACGTGTGAGCCAAGGGCGGCAGGAGCCAGCAGGCCAGTCGAGGCTATCGCTTGCGATGGCCAAGTCGGCCAAACGAATTGCTTTCGGCTCTGATCAGCCAAGCGCTTTTCGGTTACCCTGCCTGAGGTTTTCCATGATTTTCCTCAGTCGTAAAGCAAATGCTAGGGTATACGATGCAACGTCGGGGCACGGCTTGCATTCCCTTACCCCAGGCGCAGCGGCTTCACCTTAGCGACTGACAAACTCGCAGTTTGCCATTGAGCCCTTATGGGCTCAGAACCCAGACAGCCAACCAACCAAAGTTTATCCCTCCCATAACTAGTTTTTTGCCACCCAGGAAAATCTGTAAAGACCCTCAGCCTGACTTTAAAATCGTTAACGTAATCATTTTCCCCTGTTAGAGTTAAGGTGTCTGTTATAGAGCCCAGCGATGCGGGCAAAATCAGGAATGGCTGACAGGGGACGTCGACTTGCGCTTTGCGCAATTCTCCACCCCCTAGTTAACACTTTGCCTTGGCTTGGTTCCGGACAGCTGGATTGATTTTCAGTGATTGGAGTGATTGGAGCGGGATCCGATTTTCGAGAACCGGTTTTTGCGTTGAATCTACGAGAAACAGGTTATTGACTTTCGAGACCAACATCTAGAAACTACGTCAGTCGGAGTAGCAGGAAGATTTATCGGAGAGCCCCTGCCTAAGCATCGTGCAGAGTGAGGAAGAGTTAGCCTTTATAAAGGCTATTCTACATTGGAGCTTTTTCCGGCCCTTTTAAGGGAGATAAGGATAGCTCTCTCGTCGCGAAAGAAGAAGACAGTGGCCGGGGGCCGCGTCACCTCGCTCGGTGATGGGCCAAAAGCCTCCCAGCGTCCTCGAAGCCAGCACTTGGGCAAACGCAAAGCCAACGAGCTGGCAAGCTCGGCAACTCGACAAAGCCCACCAACAGGCTCCCAGCACGTGGCGCTGGCTCCGGGCCTCATCCCGCGTTTTTTCAGTCACGGGCGAACTAGCTGCTGTCGGCAGCCGGCAACTCTGACCTTCCGAGGCAGGGGCGACACACGCGGCTGTACCGGCCGGCCCCGCCCCATCTTAGCCAAGTGGGTCGCTTAAGCCTACAACCATGGATTTGGACGTGTCGGAACCTGCTGTCTTATCCGAGACAGGCTATAGGTGCATGTCTAGTGACATGTCCGGGCCTCTGTGTAACAAGCCACATGGCACCATTCTAAACGCCAAAGTGGCCAACACCTGCTTACCAGCAGAAGAGCGGCATAATAAGACGCCCATTTTTATTAAATGAGTTAGTTATTCCCACGCCTTCCTGGCTTGGTTGCAGGCGACTTGCTCTGGCGGCCTGAGGGCCCAAATAAAGGCGAGAATTTGATGGTTGTCCCATCCACCGCCGTCGGGTTCCAAGCCGCGGTCGGCACACGGCGGTCCCTCGATGGGAAGAAGGATGCGAGTTTCCACATCTATAAGCTCCCGAAGGACCGCTCTTTGCGGCTTCTGGTAAAGAACTTGGGTAGGGTTATGCCTGAGAGCGTCGTCCGGGAGGAATTCGAATCCCTGAACATTCGTGTTCAGGAAGTCACGCAGCTGCGATATGGCCGTCGCGACCAGGACCACTCCAAGGACCGCCCTCCCAGCCCCCACTTCATTGTATCAGTGCCGTGAGGGCCTGAAGTGTCGAAAGTACGATCTCTCACCGAATTCCGCGGCTTGCATGTGTCGGTGGAGTCGTACGTGGCCCCAAAAGGCACATTGCAATCCAAGCGCTGCCAGCGCTTTGGGCACACGCAGCATAACTGCGGATACACACCCCGATGCGTCGCGTGTGGGGGCTTCCACCTCTTCGGTGGATGCTCTACCCCACAGGAACAGCCCCATTGCTGCGGCTGCGGGGAAACTACACGGCCAACTACCGGGGCTGTGTGAAGCGGAAAGAAGCAAAGGCAGCCCCTGCAAAGCAGGCGCTTGATCATGGCCGAAAGAGCGCAGCCACCCTTTCGCTCCAAAAGCCCAGCGGGCCGGGCCCTCTGCCGAGCAGATGGACCTTAGCGAGGGGTGGAATCACGTCGTCAGAGGGAGCGTGTCGTCAAGGCCACTACCATTTCACCCCTAATCCAATCCCTCTCAGCCGGTCGAGGGGGCTCCTGAGGAGCCTAAAGTGACCGCCACCAGGAAGACGGCTAGGCCTGATAAGCCTGAGTCCAAACCTACAGCAGCCCCTAAGCCGGCTGCTGGGAAGCTCAAGAAGAAAGCAGCCGCTAAACACACAACCCCAATCTGGTGGTCCCAACCCAAAGTTCCGTCTCTCCACTCGACGAAATCTCTGATTTTCTCGATCACGTTCCCCTCAATGCATGTGTGGAGCTGACTCTTTGGCTTCTCAGTCCACCTCCTCCCTCCCCACAGGAGCAGCCCGCAGACGGGCTATTCTGAAGACCTTTATCTTGTTCGTGGCCGAATATGGCAGTACGCCCTAGGAGGGCGGAGCGAGGTAAAGACCTACGCCTCGCCCGCTGGAATGCGGAAAGAGTGCGAGGTAAGGAGCTTGAACTGGAGCATTTTCTCAACCAGCACGGTGTCGACGTTTGTATCTTAAGTGAGACATTTCTTAACCCTGGTCAAGCATTCCGGCTTGCCAATTATGTCTGCCACCGCACACATAGACTGACTGCGGGGGGCGGCACAGCCATCCTGGTCCGCCTTGGTATAGTTCACCACTCAGTGTCCGTTCCGGACCTAACCCACTTGGAGGCTACGGCCATTCAAGTCACATTGGCCGGCAAACCGGTGAAAATCCTTGCGGCCTACATTTCGCCTTCCCGCCCACTTATCGTAGCGGACCTGTCCGTCTGTTTCGGCGGGGGATTGTCAGTCTTGACGGCCGGCGACCTCAACGACAAACACGTGGACTGGAACACTTGGCTGAGCACAAGACGGGGGAAACTCCTGCGTGAGTATGCCGACGAGAACTCCTGTCTTATCTTTGGACCGGACACCCAACCACCAACCCATACGACCCCTCCGCCAATCCCGGTGTCTTGGACATCGTGATTACGTGTCGCTCATCCTTTAAGCACCCACCGGTTCGCCCTGATTTCAGGCGCACTAACTGGACCGTACAACTATGCGCATATCCGGCCAACCGGCTGCACAGTCAGCATTCACTCGCCTGCAGCCGACCGGACTTCTCTCCACTTCTCCAGCCAACCGGATGCACAGGCAGAATTCACCCGCCTTTCGCCAACCGGATCACTCTGCGCATCTCCGCCAACCGGATGCACAGGCAGCATCCACCCGCCTGCCGCCAACCGGACCACTCTGCGCATCTCCGCCAACAGGCTATCCAGGCATTCACTCGCCTACAGCCAACCGGCCCAAACCGCTGGAGTGAGACCAGTAGCTGCCAATTAAATCACGGTTTCCTGCCGCAGAACTCAACACTTCTGTACGACTAAGACCAATAAATATTTAATATATGTGTTTACTGAAGTTGTTAACTAATAACAACCTATCCTACAGTCATCCACATACATTTTGCTGTTTGGTGGTATCTTTCCCTGCGTATCTGTGTGATGGTCACCAACAACCATTATATAATTTGCTTTTGATTTCTTTTTTGCTCCTTTCCTTGTGTCTTTTGTATGACAACTCGTCAGCTATCATTGAATATATTGTTGTTGGTTCCTCTGCCTCAACTTTCTTTGTCTGTTATGGTCGCTATAATTAATAATCACAACTCTTGCTTCCAGATCCTGTTTGTGTCTAGCCTCCATGTGAAGCATCTTGGTGCTCAACCAATGGAACTGATGACTCTCTTGAGTAGATCCAATCCTCCTAGCACCACTACAGACAACTGTTCGAGGAGGCACAATCATCCATGCTAGGCAACATATCCACTTGCACTGTGCAATCAGCTTGCATTACATAACATCGCAATTATATTACAAGTAGAAAGCTGGTGACTTATAGACCTTTACACTGAACATACAGTTTTGTGACTGTAGTTCTTGTTTGGGAATTGTGTATTTGTGTTTTTTGTGGAGGAAGCAGAACAAACACAACAATGCTGTAACTTGGTGAATGTAAGGGATGTCCAACAGTATTGTGGCTAGTGTAATGCCATAGATAATTTTGCAGTATGGGGAAGTACCTCAGCTGCATGAGCATCCATTATTGGTGTACCACTGCAAATACATACTTGGGTTGTAGCTACCAATAGAAAAGAATGGCCGGCCGTATGGTATGTGCTGTAGAAATTTATGGTGAGCACGTAGATGGGTCACGTATTAATTCTTTTGAAGTGGGATTTGGAGACTAACAGATGGTTTTCATAAAAGAATGGTAGAATGTAGAACATCAATAATATAAGACTTCCGCGGTACAAAACAGTGGAAGTGGCAAAACTGATTCCACCACTCGATTTCTTTACACAACAGGTGTTCCCTCCTAATGTTTGCTCAGGGCCACAAGGTTTTAATGTCTGTCTGTTTGTCGTTGGCGAAGTTGCTTGCTGTTGATAATGTTTACGGACATAGAAAAGTGTATTGTGTCTTGTGGTTCGCAGAATAAAAATTGTTAATTAGTATTGACTGAAGTTCGGGAATGAATTTAGAAGGAAAGCACTGTGTGTGAACAACATTCGCCACTGGTTAAAACAATTCAAAGAAACAGGGAGTGTTGTTAAGAGAAAGACATTTGGAAGATGTGCAGTTACAGCAGCCCGGATTTAACTGTTCTTGATTTTTTTTTCTGGGGGTACTCAAAAACACTGTGTGCACCGAAAAATAATAGATCCGCAACACCTGAAGGACAGAATCTGAGCAACTATTGAAACAGTCATGGCATAGACCCTTTCTTGTGCTTGGGAGGAAACTTAATACAGGCTAGACATTTTTAGGCCCACCAGTGGTACCCATATTGAGATCTGTTAAATAACCAATGTGAAATTCTTCTGTTTTTATAGTATTGTAAAACATCTTTTTCCCTAAAGAGATTTTCTTCAGTGGACGCCTTGAATCCTACCATTCTGTTATAAAAACCCTGTACGAACTTCATAGTTTCAGCCACATTTATTCCAATACACATCTTAAGTTAATGGATGAACACCAGAGATCTGCGCCATGTGGGGATTTTATGCAGCATACTTTTCAGGAAAACGTGTTGGTTCCGATCATCATGGGTCAAGCAGACTGCTTGACTTTTGAAGTGGAATATTCCAAAATGTTGGCCAGAAACTAAGCTGTATAAAATCCCAAAAGACCGCAGATCTCATTTACACAGTGACTGAAACCTGAAATCATGCAAACAAACACCTCTTTAAGAACAAAAATATCTTGGTCTAATTACTTTTAACAGTAATTTAAGATGGAGTCCCTTGTTACTCCTGCCTCAAGTAGAACTCTCATAACGGCCACTGATGACAGACAAGTATGAAAGAAAAACATTTTTTAGAATTTTTTAAGTTTTGATAGTTCCTGTACTTAATTATAGGAGTGTTACATAAAATTTAAGAATGGCCTCAAGATGTTTGGTTTTAATTTAATCATAAAACGTTTTCATTAATAACACACAGTAGATCTCACTAACTAGTGTTTCAAATGTGCTGCACCCAGCGCAGGTTCAATAAGCTTATTTTTATATATATTCATGATCTCAAAATGTTGCACCTGTTACAAGATATTTAATGAAACACAGTGTTATCTTCAGTGAAGCAACCACACAACTAAACAGTACTTTTAGATTAATATTATATTATTTATGTAAAATAAAGCATATATAAAATCTTACAGGAAATTTATGATTTTATGTCATGTGGTTTGGGTTTTCGGTGGTTTAATGTCTTGTGAGGATATGAAGCACTATTTCCCAGTTGTTTTCTTTATGAAACATGAAATATTTAAGAAAATTTGCCCTCTTTATTTAATGTACACAGTAAATTATATAGTCTGCACAACAGTTGTCATTTGTTTTAACCTTTGTTCTCTTGCAGTAGGTTTCAGCCATTACATCTTCAGAAAAAATACTCTGTCTTTCTGGTCTTGTGACAGCTGTCGCCGTCTTCCGGAACCCAAACACCATTCGTTTCTGTTTAACCACTGATCTGCTTCTAAAAGTCTTTTTGTCATGTTCAGAAAAATACTCAAGTAAAGAATTTGCCTTATGATTACAGATCGAAATAAAGAATAATTGTTGTGTAGATTATATAATTTACTGTGTTTATACTACTTCTAAATCACATTGGGGATGTACAAATTTAAACTTGTCCTCTTTATCTTGTTGCTTGGTTTTTCAATCCAATGTAGCAATGGTTCCTTATTTCCTCTACTTCACTGCTCTTTTCCGTTGATAGTTATTGATGATTACAAGCGGAAAGCATTTACATGGTGTTCATCTGAATTATGACACAATGTAAGCGTGTCTCCATTTTTGTGGCCCGAAACTTTGGTACTTACTGACAAAATTACACACCACCTTAATCCATAAGACTATAATGCATATAGGCTTATTCACTGCCACAGAAGCTTTGAATATCCCTAAATATATTTAATTACAAATACCAGAATCATGGGTGACTGCTAACGTAAAGTTTTGGCGATCATCACACTAAGCACCCACAACCCAAGTAAAGAAAAATTTCATTTACCTGTGATTAACAATATAATGTGTGTGTGTGTGTGTGTGTGTGTGTGTGTGTGTGTGTGCAACT
>Ga0268261_10001261_pt1 | contig 17179 bp, 10 predicted proteins | sample TergutNc150P1_FD_190353 | JGI IMG/M metagenome (GOLD analysis project Ga0268261, IMG submission 190353) | Nasutitermes corniger P1 segment gut microbial community from laboratory colony in Florida, USA - Nc150 P1 (SPAdes) (version 2) | ecosystem: Host-associated > Arthropoda: Insects >...
TATTATTATTATTATTATTATTATTATTATTATTATTATTATTATTATTATTATTATTATTATTAACTGCAATTGGGTTATCATCCGGTGGCAGTGCTTACTTTACATGTCAGCAAACATGAAAGTGGTTAGAACAAACATGAAAATGGTTAATACCAAATTTAAGACGGGAGGGCTACATGAGAAGCATGTAGTGGCAACTTGGAATCTCGGGAACCATCTCAGCATTTGCTTTACTATTGGCCAATCGTAACTAAACTACAGTCGTTTTAGGAAATGTGCCTAAAATGCTATGGTTGGATTTCCAGGAAATACATGTAATACAATGCAATATACCGTCGTTATGGTATTTTGTTCTGTAAGTAATATATCTTCGTAGAGTGCTAGATTTGTGTTTTCAGGAACTTCGCTCAAATCGAAGTCGAGATACCGATGTCAGTGTACTTTTTACTCCAATGAAATTGTCCTTCATTACTGGCCGATTGCTAACAAAGTGACATGCTTTATAGGCAATACTCGTACAGTGTGGAAAGTGGATTTTCAGGAAAATGTCTCGAAAGGAAGCCGAGATATTGCGGTGTTGTTATTAAGTTTTACATGTAAAGTCCCATTCGTTATTGGCCGATCGCAACGAAACTCACGTCGTAAGTAAGCAATAAACGTATAGTTATAGGTGTGGAATTTCACGAAAATCCCTAGAATGAAAACAGACATAGTACCATGATGATATTTTATTTTGCATGCAAAACTGCTGGGAATTTTTGCCCTTGACGTAAAGCCACACAGTAACCAGTGTCATCCTCAAAATCTACACATTTCCGGATTTTATTTAAATTTTTGTAACTACTAATTTATGTGTATAATATTCCTTTATTGGGAATAATAAATAATATGTGTGTTCTATCATGTTAACTGTAAAGGAGGGACTTCTTCCATATAATTTTCCATTTATGTTCTTGTGTATAAACCTGATGATGGCGAGGAATACAAAGACCGAAACACGTTTAGAAAAGTAAATAAACGAAAGTAAAGTGTTCAGGTGTTGTGTTTGTTTGGATAATATAAAGAAATTGATTAACTAGCACTACGAGATGAGGTTACATAAATTTCTGGGCAGCATGTAGACTTCCGTTGGAGGGGTGTTTCTAAAAATACACATCTGGCATTTCGCGTACATTCCTTACAAGGAATGTTAGGTTTTGGTGCTTTTGATTACTAAGAGCACTTTAACAGAAGAGAGTTGTGTTTTCTCGGCTGTATCTCAGCTTCGATTGAAGTAATTTTCCAAAAACTTATATCTGACACTCCAACCACATTCTGTAGAAAAGCTGTAAGTTTTGTTACGAATGGAAAATACTTGAGGGCACTTTAGTTGAAGACCAAAACGCCTTTTCAGATGTATACCGTTCCTCGTTTAAGGGAATTTCCTGAAAATTCATATTTGTCAGTCAATTCAAATTCGCTACCAACTAGGTTAATGTTGGGTAAGATCGCTCTATAGTTAAGGTCACTTTGCTTTAAGAGGAGCAAATTTTGTATGTCGGCTTCCACTGAAAGCTTTTTCCTACAAACTGAAAGCAGACATTCCACTCACATTCGCCACAAATGTTGTTGAGCTCGATTAATATTCAAGGAAAACGTGTTTAAAAAATATGTACCTTCTCGACTCTACCTGGGATTCCATCAGAGGAATTTTCGTTAAAATACAAATGTGGCACTTAGGCACGTCAAATATGCATGCCCTTAATTATTGTCACATCGTTAACGAAATGTATTCCTTGTGTACAATTTCAAATGCAGGTGTATATATATATATATATATATATCTTTATTTATTTATATATATATATATATATATGCGTGCCTCTGTGTGTGTGTGTGTGTGTGTGTCTGTCATAATTATTCATCACACACAATATGAAACACGAAGCCAAATTCAAACGAAAACTAAATCCGAATATGGGCTGGGATAGCTCAGTCGATATAGTGATTTGATACGGGCTGAACGGTACGGGAATCGAATCCCGGTTTGGGCGAAATTTTTTGCACCCGTCCAGACCGGCCCTGGGGCCCATCCTTCCTCCTGTACAATGTGTACCGGGTGTCTTCTGAAACTAATTATATCGGTCGGGTTTTATAACATTCCAGTCTATATTATAAAATTTAGCTCAATGATCTTAATACTTGTGCGTAAACACATATAAATCTGCCAATTTTTTAACGCCAAAGCCTTTGCTAAGCACTTTTACTAGAACTGTAACAATGCTTGTCCACTGCTCAGCACTATCTCAGGTATCTGTTGTGATTCCTTAGCATTATGCATGATTTCAGGTTTCCGTTGCGGTGTAAATCAGACCTTCCCTTTTCTGCGAAGTTACACTTCGTAAATATGTAAATATTTACCGACGTTTCGTTTAAACCGATCTGTTCCATATTTAATGGAAAAGCAGTCCAAGAAGGTTGTCCAAAAACGTCGGTAAATAGCCATCAATTTACGCTTTGTAACTTCCCATAACTGATAAGTACTCCTGACAATTAGACTCTATTACTAAATCTGATATTCAAAGAACCATAAAACAACGACCAACTAAGTCTGCCGAACTGGTGTTATTAGTATAAAGAGGTGTAAATTTATTTTAGAGCCTGTAGTTAAGTATATCGTCAGTGTCAGCGTATCTGAGAAGCACATTTCAGCCGACTTAAAACAAACAGTAATAACTCCTGTCTATAAGAAGGGCAATAGCACCTGTGTACAAACCTATAGACGTACAATTGTATCTCTTGTCAGCAGCCTATTAAGAGTCATTGTCCATATGTCGTATTATTCAATGGTAAATTAAATTCTTGTCAATATCATTTTTCTTAAATCTAAATGTACTGTTACCAACTTGGTATCGTACTCAGCCCACATATGCTTATTAGTTTGCTCACAACGCCAAGTTTATGTCATCTATTGTGATGTAAGCAACACCTCTGACAGTTCCCCATACATCTGTCTTCCCCCCAGCACAACAGCCAATAATACTACCTAAGACGCCTCGTTGGTGAGGCAATCGGCCATAGACCAATGCACGGGACCGAGCGGCCGCTGCGATCGGCAAGCACTCCTTTCACACAAGCTCAGTGCCTACTCGCAGTGTGACGAACAGATCATCTAGTAGCACTGATGGCAATGTCGAGCCAAGCCAAAGGCCAAAGAGAGCGGAGAATGTCGCGAATAGCATTTCGACGACCCTCTGTCCGTATAGCCTTTCCGTAATTTGACTAATTCGGTAGGCTCAGTAAGAGACAATTTATGTTATAACTGGGAATTGTGTTTACGGTAACGATTTCGAGTCATGGTTGAAGTCTAGTGCTGAAATAGCAAACGACTTTCTTATTTCGGGGGGGTTTGATGGCTCTATGGCTCTTGAGCCCAGACTGGTGTAGTCTTAAGATGAAATCATATGACTGTGGACAGACACTTAGGTGAAGCTGCTGTGCCTGATGGTTGTGTCCGTTGATTATGCAGCTAGATAATGTCAGTTAGATGTGCAACAATATGGTGTCCGTTGGTTCTGCAGCTATATGGTGTCAGTCGGCTGTGCAGCTAATCGATAGCATTTAAAGTGCTTGATGCTGTTCTTCAAGTTTCGGCCCTTGAGCCCTTCATATATGACGTATTTATTAATGACATTCGAATTTCTCTTAGACATTCAATATACTGTTTATTTGTTGATATCGAAATTGTTGGTACCGTAAGCTGTGCAACTGATTGCACACTTCTTCAGTCTGACATTGATTCCATTCCCGGTTGATGTGTTGCTAACAATATAATACACAGTGCTGACAAAATTATTTATTATATTTACAGGAAAAATTAATTAACCCAAATGCACTGTGGGACTAATAAAGATATTGTTCTGATTCTAACAGATATCTAGGAGTTATTTGGATTCTAAACTCTCTTTTCAGCACCATGTCTACTATATATTTTGTCAACTGCTAAATATGTTGGGATTCATATGCACTTTGATCTGCCCTTATTCTACTACTTCCTCTTTGTTATTGATACATTACACATTCGCTAAGTAAGAGTATGACTCTCCTGTCTCGAACAGCATCAAGATTGCTGTTGCCAAGAAAGTGGAATGCATCCAACGGAAGTATGTAGCTTTATTCTTCAATCACATTTTTCCTCATAAACAGAGGTGGATCCAGGTTTTATGGGGTCTGAGATTTGCAAAATTTTTGGGGCCCTCTTTCAAAAAAATAATACAAAATTAGGTACAAAAGTGAATGTTTAGAGTGATAAGAAATTACAACAAATTAAAATTTAAGAAAGCTGATAGAAATCACAAAAAACAAAATCCAGGAAAAAAACAAATTACTTTTACTAATTAAGCGCCTGGCACACCTCTATAATATACAACCGCTTGTGGTTATATCTTAATTTTGATAATTTTTCAAAAACATAAGTCCATGTGAACATTACAGGTGTGCTTGTCAAAGAGTTGGAAAGGACATGTTCAAATTAGTGGCTGTAAAGCATAAGCTCAATCGGTAAGTATCACTTAAATAATTAAAAATGATGCCTTATGGTAAATCCTCCTCTCCTTATAACCCTTGTCATTGTATTTTGTATGACGTACCCATTATTCTTGTAAGATTTTAATGAATCTTCCATTTTCTCGACATAGCTTCGAAAAATACTCAAATATCCAACTTCATGAAAATCCGTCGTTTCACGCGGACGGACGAATGTGTGGACAGACATAACGAAGCTATAGTCACATATCGCAATTTTGCAAAGGCTTCTAAAAACGAAAATCTGTTCAGAAATAAATATCTAAGTTCTTCCCAACGTATTTTAGCGCAAGCACCCCGTAGATCGAAGAAAGGAATCTGCTCAGTCATATGTAGTTGTGTGGGGAATAAGAATAACCTTTCCGGCTGATAAATGCAACTTTCAATGTAGTGTGAAGTTGCCCACGTTATGTGTGAAGAAGAGGTCTTTCCCTAAAATTTCTTTTTATGCAGTTGTCAGTCAGCTACCTGACGATGGCCAGAAGAAAGACTGAATGAAATATGTCATTCTAAATAAAACAAGAAAATCTATTCTTGATATTGTGTTGCTTGGACCTTGTGATTTTTAAGGTTTCATAAAACACGGCGGGATGGTGACACTTCAGTATATACTAAAGTATACTATGTAAAGTGAACTACATTTTCATAATTGTGATGGCAATTTGCCTACAGATAATAGAATTGCTTTCCTCAATAACAGTGTCATTCTAGATTCCATACCCAACAATATGCCACATATTAGGAAAAAAAGTGCATGAAATAAAAAAAAATTTTCATAATGGGCTATTCAGATTTTTTATTATATGCTGTGTGACTAGATAAATTCAATTCGCATGTTTAAACCGTATTTCCTTCTGAACCGTCTTAAAATTACACTCCTGTGTGCGTAGGTCTCCACAATTTAAATATTCCTTCAACGTTTCTGAAGAAAATAGTTTCCTCTTTCATGTACACTACTGGCTGTGCCCATCTTACGAATTATACAGCTCCTCCTTATTCACGTCTCTATGAGGAAAAAATGCACAAAAACATTACATTTAATTTCACAGATCTCTGGGTTTGTCAGTGATATGTGTTGCAAGAAGGACACGAGTTTAGTGAATACATTAAAACTTAACAACTGATCGTTACTGAAAGCCACTATCTATATGTTATATAATAACAGTGGCAGTGAAATTTAAAGTATTTTTAAAATGTATATTCAATTTTCCTTCTGCCAGCCTTCAACAATTCCCCATGACTGCTGCTCTTCTTTAATGTTAGGAAAGTACAAGTGTTTACATCAGTTCATGCAGTATTCAGTTACACATTATAGTCAAAGTGCACACCCCTCAGATCTGAGTTTGTGAGCAAACATCAAGTGTAGGCGGTGTGCTAGAGCAACAAGTAATTATAACACAACACTGAACAAATTCTTATTAATGGTGAATAATCTGCTGTATGATATTAAAAAAAAAGAAACAAGATGCTTCCTGTGATGAACATTTAATGCATTTCAGTTTAAAAGTGATCTGCTTAGCTGGTGTCTTTCCTTGCGAAAAAATCTGCAACACACCAAGTAAGTTAAAGCTATATCGTGCATACCAATCACTTTATATGTCCTATAGTGTCCAATACTTTTTCCACAATTTGTGAAGTTATATTTCACATACGGAGAACTGCAGTTGGTTATAGAAACTATGACACACATTGTGATGTGTGTTGCTCCTTATGTAATCGTGCCCTCCATGAACTGGAACGAAATATATAAGATCAAATGCAATGTAGACATGTCCATGACAACCATAAGGATAACATAATGTGATAGCAAGACAACAGAAATTCTAAGAGAATCACGGCTAAAATATAAATTTGTACCATTATTTGTGACCAATTTAGGAGTAGTTTTAGTATTTTGCGAATTTTATGACATTTTCATTTTGCTTTTTGTGGAAAACATAGTAGGTGTTGAACATAAATACGAGAAGAACCCAAATGCAGCCAATATATATGAATCATCGTTACTATAAAAATATACTTTTAGCTGCTGGACACCATTTGATGAAAAGTTTGTCATGGTACACCTAGCTCTATACATATACACAGCAATTCCAGTATGAATGATGGCACTTAAAGGTGGATCTGTTACATCTGTCGTGATTGGCACATTGATATACATATCTCTCCAATTTAATTTCAGAGCAAGTCACTGGAAGATTTAAGCAATATGGAATATTCTGACAGCAGTCAGATAAAACAAAACACATTCAGTACTCTAGACAGACAGCATACGTGTGAAGAATTCAACTACAGAGACTGTCAAGTTTATGCAACAGATAGTGAATCATTTCAGACACCAAGCGAAGCAAAAATCCCTAAATGTTGTAACATACAAAAGTACAGAGACACAAGCATCACTACTGCGCACTGTGTGAAGGACCAAGAACATAAGGAAGGTTCTGACAGATTGCTTTCTAACAATAAATCATCTCCAGAAGACTGTATTAAAACCATCATTAAAAACACCAAGAGGCAATTTAGTAAGGATTTTGTAATTTGACTGTGCTTTTTTGTCATCTGATGTAAATCCCAACTTATTTCCACGCTCTTTTCCACTACACATATTTTGACTAATTTTAATTTAGGCACATCGTGGAGGTGACATACCTCAGTCAGAACAGTGACTAGACTATAAAATGGACAATCCAGTGTCTGAATCCAAGGAATTGCAAGAAATTTACCTTTACACGAAATATAGATATCATTTCTAGGGCTGAACTATTCAGTGGGCATTGAGATTCTTACCCTGGGGGTAAAGTGGCCGGGACATGATGTTATCCACTCACATTTAGTTAAGTTTAGGTTAAAAAGAGTGAAGATACATATATATATATATTTATTTATATATATTACTAGTATATTACCACATCAGTGGTACGTGAGTCCAAGAAACTGTAGTATGTGAATATAATCAGAGTGCTCTATACTATTTCTTTGAGCCCCTTGCAGTGTTTATTGAGAAGATTCCATACGTTTTTACCGTAAGAACTCAAGCAAGTTACATTTGATACACATGCAAAAATACATATATGCATGCATTTATATAACGTATCTTAGCAGTTTACACAATATTTGAGGTTTCTGTAAATGTGAAGATCCATTTTACAGTCTTTTGGATATATGCACCATGCAGTCTGGCAGCTGCTACATAGCAGATTATGACAGTGTTATAACACACAAGTCCAAAATATGAACTCATTTCCTGTGTGCTCTCTTAATATAAAATTAAATATTGCGATAAAATTGAGCAACGCTTTCCTATATGATGGAACACAATAATTTGTTTGGTTGTTTTCAAGTTCTTATGTTTGGACAAATGGAAACACGACCAGAAAGATAAGTACAGAAACAGAGTACAACTAATATGTACTTAACTGCAAATATCCACACAACTGCACACAATTTTAAATTACATTTACTCAACAATTTTTAACACTCCTCAGAATGCCGCGCATCGGATAAAAGTCAAATTCCATTTATATCAGCAAGTAAAATGTAATCCTAATTGCATAAATTTGTTCAGAAGAAAAAAGTCTGTTTTCTTTAAATACAATGTCAAAACAAACTTGCATCAAACTCCATTAGCTGATAGTACAACTGATTTGCCTATTGCTCTATGAGGTTTTGAACTTTTATGGGTCACATCAAGTGTGCACACACGTTTAATGTTGCAGTATAAATATCTGATTACGATGTGGTAATACAAATCTGGGTTAAGTAATTGGTTACTAAAGACTGTTATATCAACGATCTACAATGACGATGAATCTGGAAGATTGCGTAGTCGCTCTCGTCGTTCAATATGTGTAACTGTTTGCTCATAAGGAATTCTACTAGAATTCTATCTCTTCTATTTGTCGGTGTGTTGTGCCACGAGACGCATCTGGAATTATCTGCTGCTATGAGAATACCGGTTTCCTTGTCATGCAATAATATTGCTTTCAATTTTCACCAAGTCGATTTCTATTTCCCGATTGATATCAAAGTACATAGTAGCTAGAATAATTTTGACGTTACCGATTATTACTGCCACAACAAAAATATCTTTATCCGAAAGTTGCTTAATTAATAAAGTATCTACTTGATTGTTTGTGACTACTGTAGCTGCACAATTTTTTCCTACTCCCGATGCCAAATCTTTGTAGATTTTTGATAAGCCGGAAATTTTGTTTTGTATTGTGTATGGTTCTTGGATATAAAGTATGCCCGTACTGTCCTCCCCAATTATTCTCCTTAGATTGTCAGTTGCTAGCCTAGAATGCTGCAAATTAATCTGTATACCCTTAATCTGTGTTTGCAATTTGTACGTTCCATTGCAGTGTTTCGTGTAGGGGTAACGGTATCTCTCCCCTTTTAATAGTCCGTGTTCTGTATGTACTTCTCCAATATTACTTTTAACTGGGGCTTCCAATGAAGAGTAGCTGTCACAAATGTTTTTATGCTAGTTCTGTTTGTTGTACGTCAGTCAGTTGATACATTTGCATGCCGTTGGAGTTGCTGTACATTCCTTCAGCTTGTGGCTTCCTGCACAGAGGGTAGGTTTCCTCTCCTCTGCACTCACGAAATCTATGGTTAACTCTGGAACATTTGAAACATCTGTTTGCAACCAGGTAGTCCTCGATTTTACAAATTAACCACCCACGTTTGAACTTCTGTTGTAGCAACAGCTTCCCAGTCTGGGCTTCCACTTCCATTACTAGGTTCCAAATCTGTTTCCTTTTTACATTGCTGAATTTGGGCTTGATACCTAATTTTTCAAATTAAGGTTAGGATTTTGCTCTCTCAAAGTTTCCTCTAAATTTCCGGTGGCAATATCCTCTGGGATATTAAAAATCACTAGACTGGGGTTCCTCAATTTGTGAATATTAGCTTCCAAATATCCCCCAAATATTGTGTTGATATACTTTTCTAGTACCTCGATTTCTTTAGTATTTTTTCGATTAAGGCTTTCCCATTTTAAGTGATTTTAAAGTGTTGATCCCCACTCTAATTACAGTAGGGATTATCTTGGATTTTAATAGTCCTTGATTGTTTCCGGTGATTGATTTCCTTTCGGTTTGACGGTGAGTTTGAAACTTTTCAAATTGTTTTCACATCCGAGGGCTTCCGAGTAGAGTTTTCTTCCCCTGCCTTCAGGTGGTGCCATATCATTCTCGTTCATCCCAGCTGGTTCTTGACGTCTGGTAAGGGATGGTTCTCCGAGTACCTCTGCGTTCCTGCCTCTGCAGTCGTCTAGCTCTGCTTTCAAATTGAAAACTCGGGCTTCTAATTCACCGGTTGCTCTAGATTGACTATTTCTACTATCCGTCGGCTTGACATTTAGATTTCTAAGAGTACTTACGGTTCCAAATAGTTTGCTTCAATTCTTTATTCATGTTCCCACTTCGTTTCGCAGTGCCCAGTATTATACTGAGGGCGTTCTAGATCCCTTCACACACATCGACGGTCATCTTGACGAATCGATACGTACAAGCATACGTACATACATACATACATACATACAAACATACATACATAAATACGTACATGCAAACATACATACATACATACATACATACATGCATACATAGATACATACACACATACATACACACATATATACATACATACATATATACATTTCCATGTTTGCAGTTATGTTTACTTTACATTCCTGGCCTACACCATCCTTACAAGGCAGACGTAGTGCGATTTTAATGTAGGATGAATTTTCCATACTGTCAGTGATTGAGTGATAATAAAATTACGGTCAGCAGTTGGAAATTGAAGCTTAATGTGAAATGAGGCCCTAATTGAATCTTGCTAACGTAAAGCTTAATAGGTCTCGGACATTTACAAACTGAAGTATATATGTGCTTTACGTTACTTTACTAGTTTCGTTCACTTTCTATTTTCAAGGAAAAGCTGTGTTTAATTTTGTAGAAAATTTAAAGGTAAATGATTTATCAGTACATTTTGTGATCGGATGTAGGAACTTCCATTCGTAAATTCTTTGTATTAACATAAAAGGAACATTATTCCCAACTTGAAAAAAGGCATTCACTAAAACATTCTTGACACACACGTGAAAATTATCATTATATTTATGGTAATTATCATTAGTTGCCCTTCCTTTTTTATGTATTTCAGGTGTACAAAAGGATTCAACAAAGTGTGGGTTATCAGATTTTTCTTTTTACGGTTTATGTTGGCTTTGTTGTTCACTGCAGGATTATTTCAGACAGATATGGTAATTATGACGCATGTTAACTGTGAAACCCACTATAAGTGGGCCCCAGTCACCGCGGCTTGGCTCTTTCTCAGGTTGCGGATAGAGGAAGGCCTCCGATGTGGAGGGTAGGTATGAATACATTGAATAAGCAGTTGCGGACTGCCGACAGGTGGTTGTCCTCTAACTTGGGGGTTGGGCGAAATCTTCACTGTAAAATTGGCATTGTTACAAAACATGAACTTTTTCCTTGGACCTGGATTGATACTTTGTTACGAAATAAGCCACGAAAAATGTGACATTAGATTTGGTACGTGGAATATTATAAGCCTGTATACGGCAGGTTCACATACAGCAGCAGACATGAAAATAGTAAGATGTAACTTAAATTTAGCATGTATGCAGGGGGTTACTTGGGACAAAGGGAGCATGGTAAGAGCAAGGTATTATAATTTTTTCTATGAAAAAGGAAACGAAAATCATCATTTGTGAACATGATATTATTGCACAACAGAATAGTACCATCAGATAAAAGAACAGAGAATGTTTGCTATATCATAATTATAGTTCTTAGATGTCGCTGGTGTAATAGCATTGTTCTGAATGTGAATGCACCAAATGAAGACAAAGTGACGATTCAAAAGACAGTTTTCATAGGGAAATATAACAGGTTTTCTATCATTTGCGTAAATACTGTATGAAAATACTATTAGAAGAATTTTAAGCAAAAGTGGGGATAGAGATTATTTTCACACCGACAATTGGGAATTAGAGTCTACATCAGGATGCTAATGATAACGGTGTTGGAATAAAAAACTTTCCCACATAAAATTAGGGTGGTTTAGAGCACGATTTTCCGGTACCGCGACGTTCATAATTACACCTGGACCTCTGCTCTTGGGAATTTACAAAGAATTTGATCACATATTGATAGATAAAAGGTGACATTCGAGTATACTCGATGTAAAAAGTTGCTGCGAGCTTACTATCTTACCGATCACTATCTGCTGATTGCATAATTTACGGAAATATTTGCAGTAAGTAAACAGGTAGCGCAAAAATGATGGAGAAAAGTTTAAGAGCATATCAAAACATCAGGTACAGAGTGTCTAGTTCTGCAGGAATTGAAGCAGTATAAACAACTGTTTCATGAAGTATGTTAGCTATTTTAGATCAAGGGAATCAGGCTAAAATGCAGTGGGCACAGGGTCTAATACAAAGCAATGTAGATTATCTAAAAAAGTAAGACGTACAGCTGTTAGACTTTCAAGGAACAAAGAAAAGGCATATCTGAAAGTTAAATTTGAGAAACTTCTAACTAACAGTACGTTTAATATATTAGTGACATATATATAGGCATCACTTGTTTTAAGAAGGATTAACAGCCTATAACTATTACAGCGAAGGATGAGAAGGATGATTTGTTTGCAGACACCTACAATATTGTGGTTACGTGCAGGAAACATTTCTCCCAGCTACTGAATTACATGGGGTTAAAGATTGTTAGGCAGAACGAAATGTACACAGCAGAACCACTACTAACTGACCCAAGTGCCTTTGAGGATGAGTTGGCTATTGAAAAGCTAAAAAGTCACAAATCACCGGGTATTGAACAAATCCTAGCAGAGTTGACTAAGGCAGAGGAAGAACAATTCACTAAGAGATCCCTAAACTTAATATTTTTATTTGGAATAAGCAGGAACTGCTTGAGGAATGAAGAATTCGATCATTGTACCTATCTATAAGATGGGCGATAAACAGATTATAGTAATTATAGGGCATATAAACGTTGCCAGTTACGTATAAAATCTCATCCAAAATCCAGCTGTCAAGGATAAATCCACATGCAGATGAAATTAATGTGAAACATCAATTTGGATTTCGGCGCAACAGGTAAATACAGATCATATATTATGCATTCGTCAAATACATGAGACAAAATGGGAATACGGTGAAGAGTTCATAATTTGTCTATAGACTTCAATAAAGCTTGCGATTACCTTAGGAGCCAGGTCTTGTATAATATTTTCATTGAGTTTGGTAATCCCTTAAGATTTTTAAGGCTAATAAGAATGTGTCTGACAGAAACGTGTAGCAGATTACGAGTAGGCAAGAGCTTTGTTTGACATGTTGACTAATAGGAATGGTTTGAAACAAGCAGATGCTCTACCGTAATTGCTTTTCAACTTTGCCTTAGAGTACTTCATTAGGAAGGTTTAAATAAACCAGAATGGCTAGAAATTAAATACTACACATCAGCTTCTGTTCACGCTAATGATGTTAATATATTGGGAGGTAGCTACATGCTTTAAAGGAAAACCCAGAAATTTTGGTAGTGGATAGTAGGGAGATTGGTTTAGAAGTAAATGCTGATAAAATTACGTATATGATCATGTCTCGAGTTTAAAAATTATTTTAACCAGCATGTATTTTGACATAGGACAGCAAATAGAAGTGGAATCAGCAAAAATCGAAGCAACGTTACAATATGCTAAAGGAGCAGGTGTCCTTATAGAAATTGATAGTAATTCCAGGTCCGGATCGTGGCACGACTCAAGGAGAAAAGCAAGCGGTAGAGATTTAGAACAATTCATCATAAGTAAACAGTTGCACATCATAAAGTAAGAGAGTTTTAACACCAATTTCCGGGATCGTCGATGGGGTAGCAATGTTGATTTAACATTGTTACTTAGAGTGTTATTGAATGGTATATTATCGAACAGGAAAGCTGCTCAGACCACAGCACCGTTAAATACGCCATAGACCAGTGTACCTGTACAGGAAAATAGTCACATTCCAAGATGTGCAGTACATAGTGAATAAGGAACTATGAAAATTTTCTGGAAAGCCTGATTCGGTTAGCGAAGGCGAAACTGTGTAAGTTAAATAACGAAGAAAGGATTGAAGACCCGGATAACACGCCCTGTACACGTATATCCGAGGATATGGACATTGGAAAGTTCATAGAAGAATGTCACGAAATATTGAAGATGGCATGTAGAAAAACGTTTAGAATACGTGTCCCAAAGAAGCAACGGCACAAGCCAGTTCCTTGGTGGACAGACTAATTAATAATTGAAAGAAAAAGTAACTCCTTAAGACGGGGGCACCAAAGAACTAGATATAACGAAAAACTGAGGGAAAACGTAAAACGCAATACTTCGAAGACAAGGCACGGTACGCAACAACCATTAAAAAAGATAAAATCAGTTCGTGGAAGGAGTATTGCAACATGACGACATTTGCCAATTCTTGGAAAGAAGTTTACAAATTAGCAGCGGGCAAAACAAGTAACAACACACAAATGTGAACAAACCAAAAACCCGATGACTCACTAACATCTAGTATAAAGGAAACAATAAAGCTTGTGCTGGAGTACTTCACTCCGGAAAACAAAAAAATATGACAATGACAACAAACAAGTTAGAGCACAATCTCAAAAAACAGTGAACTCGCCCAACAACAGAGAATTTACTATGGAAGAAATCAGGAATGTCGTAGAGGGCACGGATAAAAAGAATGCGCCCGAAGAAGACGGGATTACTGGCGAAATTTATGAACAAACCTTTGAAACTTTTCCCAGATTTATAACAGCCATGTATAACGGGTGTTTAAGAAGTGCATTTTTCCAAGAGGTGCAAAAGAGCAAAGCTGATCCCAATTGTTAAACCTGAAAAAGAAATTAGTGAAGACGTATTGAAATATCGACCATTAAGTATTTTAAACATTGTAGGTAAAGGACTGGAGGAAGTTCCAATAAACATAATTAATCATCGTGTTTATTCCACCGATTTTATGAACAACAACCTGTATGGATTTACTCAACAAAAGAGCTCCACAGATGCGGGAAATGCAGTGAAGGGCTTGGTAGAAGAAGATTTGAAAGCAGGGCGAGTCCTAGTACTAGTAAGCCTAGATGTCAAAGGCGACTTTGATGCTGCCTGGTGGCCCAGCATATTAAAAAGCTTACAAGCTTTTAATGCCCTAAAGGTTTATACAATATAACAAAGAGCTACTTCAGCCGAAGTACTGTTATTTTGTCAACTGACAGCGTTAGAATGAAGACAGAAGTAGGCAGAGAATTCCAGCAAGTTAGTTGTTGCGACCCGGGTTTCTGGAACATCCAGTACAATTCATTACTGAACCTTACTTTTACGAGACGGACAAAAGCCGTTGCAATTGCTGATGATTTGATACTAGTGATCAGAGGTAAACAGTTAGTGAAACAGAAATCATTACAAATCTTGAAATGAGCAAAATCACAGCATGGGCGAAAAGCAATAAGATTAACTTTGGTTAAGAGAAATATAAAACCATGTTAATATCTAGGAGGAAACGAAAAGAAGGAAAAGAAAGTAACGTATTTAAAAAAACAAATTTTTAGAACAAGCGAACAAAATGAAATATTTAAGAATAGTTATAGATTACAAATTTGAACTCAGTAAACAACATAAGCTACGCGACTGAAAAATGTACTAATCTAAATCAAAGTTTATCCAAATAAGCTAAAATATCACGGGGACAAAGCGCTGAAGACGATATACAAAAGAGCAATACTACCTCTCCTACATTTGTATCACTACTTTGGATGGAAACGATGAAATATACATAAAACAGACGAAAAATATCAGTGTGCAAAGATTGATAAACTTAAGAATTGCCAATGCCTTCCACACAACGTCCAGCGAAGCACTGTGCGTATTGGCAGTATTGACTCCTATTCTTATTAAAACTGAAAAGGCAGTTAGACCATACAATTAAAAAAAGGAGACAAACAAATAATCAACAGAGAAGTGGAACTTACAAAATTGATCTCAACGGGCAGACGCGGTTAAAATTATTGAAGGGAAAGAAAATAAGGAAGGCACAATACAGTTTCACACAGGTATACAAATATACACGGTTTAAGGCCTGTGTAGGAACATGCGAAAACGAACTAGGCGATCAACTAGCAAAAGAAGCAGCACCAACAGGGACGCTATGATCTCCTACAAGGTCCCGAAAGGGACCCTGATAAGAGAAATGGAAGAGAAATCAATAAAAATGGCAGAAAGTATGGACTGAATGTACGAAGGCAACAATATAGAAGCAGTTCTTTCCAAATGTACAAGACAGGCTTAAAATGAAAATAAACGTAACAACAAACTTCGCGGCAATGGTTACAGGCAAGGGCAAACCCAAAGCCTACTTCCATTGCTTCAAGATAATGGAACAACAAACATTGCCTTGCAACGACAGAGATCAAACAATGGACAATTTCCTTTACCAATGAACTTTACTTCACACAGCAAGAGAATTTCTAAGGAATAAGGAGTTAAAGAGTGGGAACTGGCCTGCAAATGAACAAGATTTAACAGCACAATATTTGAAAGCATATTTTACATTTACAAATTCAATATTCTTTGAACAGTTGTAAAGTTTACTATTTTACTTGTAATCTACATACCATTGTAAAGGCCACGCAGCGGCCGACGCAAACAGATTCGACGTTGGTCACGGCACTACCTGTACTAAAACAGATGTTCTGTAACATGTACATTTAAGCATGTACAATTACTGCACAGTAATGGGGCGAAAGCAAATAAAATAAAATAAAATACATACACACACATTTACATAAATAAGTATATGACTAAATATACAATACATGCATCCATACATACATATATACATAGAAACATGTATCATATGATATAGAAATTAATATGTTAGAATAACTGATGTCCAGGTCAGTTTGAGGACTATACTTAGGTGTACATGTAAGGAGTAGATTTTATCAAAATTCAATGACAGTCTCTTTGCTTTGAAATATTTATTTAAAAATTGAAATTCAATTTTAATATCATTGTTTAAATCTTCGAGATTAGAATTGATAAATATTACAATAGTAACATCTACCAATGGAAGTGGTTTAGATTTGTCATTAAAAGGCTTGATAGACATTTTACGTACAGGAGAAGAAGTAAAGGTCGTAGAATTGTTCCTTTTGAAAATCCCTGATTATGAATCCTACACTTAACTTCCTAGGCTTAATGGTCACATTAAGACGTGCAATTCTTCGAAGTCCGGATGCCCTTGTATTTTAAAATCAGTATAGTTTTGAGTTACTTACAAAAATTTTGCGGTAATCTATTGGATGTACTAATTTTTATTTCAGAATGTAGACTTCTCCACTACTCCGAAGGCTGCACTCTCTGCAGGCTACGCATTTGGCACTGGTGGATTGGCTTGTTATTTTTGTAAATTGGTCAAAACAGAGGTAAATTTCTAAGTATCAGCCAAACAAAAAAATTTAATTTATGTCAGTCATTCAAAGCTAATGTAAACTTCCTATTTTTGTCGTGAGTAAAAATGAGACAAGATTTA
>Ga0268261_10001262_pt1 | contig 17172 bp, 19 predicted proteins | sample TergutNc150P1_FD_190353 | JGI IMG/M metagenome (GOLD analysis project Ga0268261, IMG submission 190353) | Nasutitermes corniger P1 segment gut microbial community from laboratory colony in Florida, USA - Nc150 P1 (SPAdes) (version 2) | ecosystem: Host-associated > Arthropoda: Insects >...
AAAAATGCCCATAACTCCGTAACCGTCGAAAATCGGACACATGTTTATATGAACTTTTTTGCTTAGAATCACACATACTATCATTTCCCAAAGTATTGCAGATTCCTCCTGAATCACCCTGTATGTGGACATGAACACTCATTAAAAGAGACAAAAAGCTTGCAAAAGTTTAGTGGACTAATATCTTACAAAACAATCGAAAGATAGAAGGCTGGCATTTTAAACTTCATGCTGGGGATGTGGTTTTGATTGTGCTGACGAATAGTTCTACTGGCATATGACGCCGTGTATTTAATGTGCGCCACATAGTTCTTTTTTACGGGAGTTGGTGTCTCCATTGGCGACGAGATGTACGAGCAATGAACATAAGCCCAGAAGGTTCCTCCGAAACGTTAGTACCTCTCTATCATACTACATGGTATCACATCGAAGAAACTCGTAAACCTGACACTGCCGGTAGACACTGCGATTTGAAATGTAGCGCGTGCAACAGACATGTAGTTTACATAAACTGAAAAATATGTCGCATTGTATCTGAACACCCACAAAGGAATTAAAAAAATTAGAAAACAATAAACAAAGAATGTGAAGGCTCTTTCGCCATAAGATGAGATATAGGTGACTACCCTGACTGAGGGTTTTTCATGCTTTTTCCTCATTTGTAAGACAAATGCCAGGGTAAAACCCGCAAAGACGAGGCACGGCCCGCACTCTTCCTAATTTCTGTGTTGTTCTATTTATGTTTATTTCGTTCTATTTATTGATTGTTATGTGACGTTCTCGGTATTGTTTTTGTGTATACGTGTACTGACCTACTGCCACCGGTTGTTACCCAATTGCAGTTAAATATATCATATTGTAGTGAATGTGGAAAGGGATTGTAACATTTCTGTAATTTTGAAAATGTATTGTAATCTTTACGTAATTTTCTTTTATGTACGTTGGGGTAACCCACATCAGTACGGTGTGACAACCATGTAGTCAGCAAATACTGACAGATTGTCGCACCTCTAATGTCGTATTCACCTTAAGTGGTGTATAGAATTGCGTCTATCTAGCGATGTAGCCTCAACGTAACTAAGGTTACTGCAGTTGAAAACACACGTAAGGAATGCATGCCTTAGCACATCACCTCTGTATATATTTGTGGTGAAAGCCACAGGTTAGACCACCCATGTAAAAAAGGATTTTTTATCGTCCACACACCCCCACCTCATAAACAAGCAGAGTCGCGAGTGAGGTGGCAGCTGGCGGAGAAAAGCAGTGTGTGGTTTGACACGAATGTAGCATGCGGCCAGCGTATACACAAGGAGTTGCAGTGTAACATGTGCATGCATAGTGCGTGACAATTATTACATAACTAAGAACCACAACCACTAACTTGGTGACTCCGACGTCAACGCGACGCGCATCATGCAAGAAGACGCTGCCACATAGACCCGTCCGGAGGAACCGCCCGATTCGACTGGTGCTATCAACTGCGTCGGTATTCGAGTCCCGCCGTTCTGGCCCGAAAAGCCAGCCATGTGGTTCGCGCAGCTTGAGGGGCAGTTCGCTTTGTCGAGTATCACACAAGACGCGACGAAGTCATCTCCCACCTTGAAAACAAATACACAGAAGAGGTGGTGGACGTCATGACCAACCCCCACGTACAGGTCGTTACGAGAAAATTAAAGCAGAGCTGATTAGACGTCTGTTACTCTCCGAAGAACAGCGCGTCCACCAGCTCTTGATTCACAAGGAGATGGGTGCCCGGAGAACGACGCAGTTACTCCGCCACCTCTGGACACTCGTCGGCCCGTCTGTACCGTCAGACATTCTCCGCAAGTTGTGGACAAATCGCCTGACGCCGAATACTCAGGCCATAATCGTCACGCAAGTACAGGCTGCCCTAGACGATGTGGGTCGGCCCTGTATTGTCGTCTAGTGCTGACATCTGTACTTTGCTCGCATTCACGATCTGACTCGGCAAGTAACAGCACTTGCCGCGAACCACTCCAATCCGCGTTCACCATCGCGGACGCGACCACATGCAAGACGTTCTTCACGCTCTGCGGGACGTTTACCTGCCTCAGACATCTGGTGGTACCACCGCCGTTTCAAACAGTATGCTAAGAAATGCACCACGCCCTGAATGTGGCAGCAGGGAAACGGGACGGCAGTCGCTAGTGGCGGCGAGCAACAGCAATAACTCAGCCAGCCGCCTCTATGTGATGGATCAGCTGAAGAAGATACGCTTCCTTGTCGACACCGGCTCCGATCATTGTGTCTAGCCCAGGTTCCCGCCTTCGAGAACGCTGGACACTGACTAGTTGAGTTGTTCGCAGCAAATGGGACTACCTACATACCTACGGTTTCATAACCCTCCGTTTGGATTTGGGCCTGCGACGGGAGTTTTCACGGCGTTTTGTCATCGCGGACGTAACGACTCGGACTTTCTCTGCTTCTACAACTTACTCGTCGACACGAGAAACCGACGCCTTATCGATAACATAACCAAATTCAATGTCAATAGCGCCTCGGCGGGAACGTACGGCGGCCACATTAAAGACCTCGCCGGAAACTCTCGCTACCACGGCTTGCTCCAGGAGTTACCAGATATAATTCGTCCTGCAGGTGTTCCCGGGATCCCCGGCATTCTACAGTCCATCACATTCGCACCACGCCTGGACCACCTGTGACTTCGTGCCCACGGCGGTTAGCACCAGACCGCCTCCGAATCGCTAAATCCGAATTCGAGGAGATGCTCCGAAATGGCACTGCCCGGCGTTCCGATAGCTCTTGGGCTTCGTCTCTCCACCTGGTCCCCAATAAAGAGGACGGGTGGAGACCCTGTGGCGTCTGTCGTGCTCTGAACGTTAGGACTGTCCCCGACCAATATCCCGTGCGGCACATTGCCGACATTGCACACCAACTTCATGGCCGGAAAGTTTTCTCCACGTTAGATTTGTTTAAAGCATACTACCAAATTCTTGTTCATTCGAACGACATAGCAAAAACAGCCATTATAACGCCATTTGGGCTTTTTCAATTTCCGTACATGTCCTTCGGTCTTAGAAATGGCAAGCAAATATTTCAGCGGTTCATCGATGGGGTACTCCGACACCTGGACTTCTGTTACGCATATATAGATGACGTGCTGGTCGCCTCTACCTCGGAGGATGAGCACGAGAAGCACCTGCGTACATTGCTTCAGCGCTTCAGCGAGTACGGTGTCTAGCTGAATCCAGCCAAATGCGTTTTCGGCGCGAAGGAAGTGACGTTCGTTGGCTACACCGTTTCAGCTGAAGATGCTTGGCCCCTGGAGGAAAACGTCACGGCGATAAACCGTTTCAAACAGCCTACCTTAGTCAAAGACCTCAGAAATTACCTTGGCATGCCCAATTTTTACTGGCGGTTCATACCACAAACCGCCAGATTACAAGCGCCACTTCATTCTGCGGTAGCTGGTCCCAAGGTCAAAGGATCACAACCGGTGGAATGGACATCCGCCTTGGTCCAGGCTTTTGAGGACTGCAAGGGCAGCCTCTCCCGTGCCACACTTCTGGCTCACCCGGACCCACCTACAAAGCTGGCGTTATTTACAGAGACTTCAGATACTTCAATTGTCGCCGCTTTGCATCAGCGTGTTTGCGACGTTTGGCAACCCCTGAGTTTCATCTCGCATAAGCTCAGCCCTCTCGCAACAAAAGTACAATCCGTATGACAGCGAGCTCCTGGCAGTGCACGAAGCCATTAAACAGTTCCAACAAATGATTGAAGGCCGTCCCTTAGTCATCTTTACCGATCACAAGCCTCTCGCGTATGCTTTCCAGCAACGACGAGATAAATGCTCACCACGCCAATTCCGTCCCCTGGAGCTTACTGGGAATTCTCGACTGACTTCAGGCATGTCTCAGGACAAGCAAATGTTATAACAGACGCCTTACCTAGATCGAACTCCGTCATGTCACCTATTGACTATCCCGCTCTTGCGCGTTCCCAGGATCAGGACGCGGGGCTGAATGACATCCTCCGACATGTTTCGGCGCTTCGGTTACAACGGGTGCACATTCCCCGGACGAACATCTACCTGTAATGCGACACATCCACTTCCCACCCGCGGCCATTCATACCCACGCCTTCCAGATGTCACGTTTTTGACACTCTTCACGGCCCTAACCACCACGGGGCCAACGCCACCGTCAAATTGGTGTCCCAGTGGTTCGTGTGTCTGGGAGTGGGGAAAGACTGCCGCGCATGGACACGCGCGTGTACACCCTGCCAACGTTCTAAGGTCACGCGGCACGTGGAGGCCCCACTCGGGAGTTTCAACCTCTTGGCACTTTCTCCCACGTGCATGTCGACCTGGTCAGGCCGCAGCCAGTTTCTTTTGGTTTCCCGTAATGTCTCACTGCCATCGATAGATATAAACGTTGGCCTGAGGCAGTCCCTCTCACATCACAGCCGAAGCAGTTGCTAAAGCCTTTGTCTCCGTCTGGGTTCCTCGTTTAGTTTGTCCCAAGCAAATCACAACCTACCAGGGCAGGCAATTCGACGCCCGTCTTTCCAACACTCTGGCTACCACCACCATTTCATCCAACTTTACTAGTTCCAGACGGCGGGTACGATCTCCGGATTACCTGGGGGTGCAGCGGTCTCAGGCGTTGGTGTGGTGAACGCCACAGGCTGGCAAACACATTTAGCCAGGGTTCTTTATCGTCCACACACCCCACCTCATAAACACTCAGAGTCGCGAATGACGTGGCAGCTGGAAGGGAGAAGCAGTGTGTTGTGTGGCACGAATGACGCAAGGAGCCAGCATTAGGCAGCGTACACACACGGAGTAGTAGTGTATTTTGTGTGTGCATCGTGTGTAAATTATTACAAAACTAAGTACCAAATAACCACTACATATTAACGGGAAAAGAACTCCAGACTCATTCCGACCTACAGGGTGTTTCAGGCCTACAGTAGCATTTCGGCCTATATCGTTATTCCGGTTTTTGGCTCATCGTTATCCGACGTCAGTGTTCCACGAGAGTAGACCTAACAGTGCCACTGTACGATGAAAGTTCTCACTTTCTGCCTTGCACTGATTGGAGGTAAGTCGTGTTGAAGCAACTGCCAAACTTAGAATATCTTACTTAGACTTGATCTAACTTCTAACTTTGGTACTAAATTACTTTATTCCAAATTCATACCGTACCGTGAATACATACAGAGGTGTGACAGCTATCTTGCTTCACTCATAACTTTGTTAAACACTGTGTATAATTAATTCGATTCTCTGACTGAATAGATTCTTCTAAACTGAACAACGGTCTGAGAGTTTGTTGCAGTTCAACGTCCTACACTCTCCAGTTTGATTCTTGCCAAGCACGCTTGACTGGTGGCAGCGGCAATCTACCCTTATTAATGCGTGATAGCGCAGTAAATTAGGTACCTGCGATAGAAATGGCAGGGAGTGTTACATACTCCCAACCGGGCACTATAATTGGTTTACAGCTGTTGGATAGGAATTTGCGCGCATCATAATTACAATTGGATTTTCGGTTATAGTGTATATACGACCATTTGGATAGAGTGTGGTTGAATATAGTAACGTCAGAAAGAAATTTTAAAATTTCAAAATTTGAGTTTTACGATGGCTGAAGTTCGTTTAAAACTTGAACTAAGAGAAGCTCAAAGCGAGATACAACGGCCAAAATAAAGATTAGCCACAGCACACCCGAGTGTCCACGAAAACCTAACACAGATTTCCCTCATTCCGAAATGGTCAGGTTCGGAATCAGCTGTTTCAATGGATAAATTTTTTCCAGTATCGAAGGGGCAACGAAGATAGGACACTGTGCAGAGGCGGACTGCTTTCATGTAGCCGTTTTGAAACTAGATGATAATGCTAGGACGTTTTACAATTCGTGCCCGGAACTCCACGGGGAGAATGCATCGTAGCAAAATTTCCGAGCAATATTCAAGGAAAGGTTTAAGAATATAGGCAGAAACCAATTCCACTATATGCAATTACAAACGGCTAGGAAGCACAGAAACGAAAGGTCGCATGAAGTTGCAGATAAGTGCAGAGCCTTGGCGCAGAAAATAATCTGCAATTTAGACGACTCGCAGGTCCAGCGCGTTCACCAACAGAATGCAAAGCTCATGCTCCTGGCTACATTTGTTTCTGGTTTAATTGGGGTCCCAGGAAGGCACTGTCGTTTTTGGAACCCCCAGCCAATGCAACGGGCTCTATTTTCCTTACGATGGAACAGGCGGAAAAACAAGAGCGTATCAACAAACTTTTTATACAAATTATGATAAAACGGTGAGGTTACTTTCTAAGACACCTGGTCGTACCAACCGAGCTGAGCATAAATCGGAGCGCAGGTAAATACGCACTCGACAACAGAAGTACAGAGGTTCGCGTAGCTCTGGCAAATTCGTCAGAAGTGCGCAAACGGAGTTCGCACTCCGCTGCTACGAGTGCCAAGAAATCGGGCATTCGGCAGGGAATGCCCCACGAGGATAAGACAAGAAAATCAAAACGCGCCAGGAAAGAAAAATCTTAGTAGGCTATCGAGGCGTTCTCACTCACCTGGCGACAAGCCTACATACGAGCCTAAACGTGGAGGGACTGAAAAAAACAGCGATCAGGGAAAAGAATATGATGTGAGAGCAAACACAACTCGCTCCACCACTACGCCCTTGAAAACGCTGTCAAATAAACCACTGCTTCCTTTTTATTGGGGCATGGCAAACCCACTATCGCTGCGGAAATAGAGGGTGTACGGCGAAACGTGATCATAGATGCAGGTTTAAAAATTTCCATACTCCAGCCTGGGTTATCGCGAAGTGACATGGGACACACTACTGTAAAACCGTACGGAGTCACTGGCAAACCCTTCGTATTTAATGAACACGGGTTTAAACACACGTTTCATGTGTGTTCGATCCCCACAAAGGCAGCGGGTTTAATCGGCACGAATTTTATAGAAATATACCGGCGACATAATCAATTTCGAAAAGTGCAAATGCCGCTTAACCAACACCTCTAAAGGGACGAAGGTGAATATTGCTCCACCCACGCGGCAAGCAGACCTTAAGTCTTTCTCCAGGGTAAAGAGGGGCACAGCCCCCAACCCAACCTTCAGGTGGCTCGAGAGAATACAAGAATGTTACGCACAGTCCCGGTAGTGAAATGACCACCTCACAGGCCACGAATTGGCTCATAAAAGCCGCAGAAAATACGGTCATAGAATCGAGGTGCCGGCAGGTTGTTATAGGTAAATTAGACACAGAAGGGGAGAGCCTTCCCTTATTAATATGTAAAGAAACCGCCACGGTACCAATAGAGGGCGTCCTTCCTTCGCGAGTACTCATGCGTCAGATCGAGAGCAAGCTTACAGACTACGGCAGTGAAAGGCCACATACAAAGTGAAGCACCTCGCAACTGTGCTTACGTAGTGCTTTTAAACTTTAGCAATGAATCTCTGACTGTGCCCGGGGCCGGTGTCCTTGGCATAGCTGAGGATATCTCAAAATCTATTGTGGATAAAATAAATTCGGATTTAGTGTAGTTCTAATATTCTTGCTGAGCTCCTCAGGACGAAAAAATGAAGCGCTTTACCGAAAATTGTTGAAAGGGAAATTAGACCACCTACCACCCCGCGAAAGTCACTTAATTGAGCCAGTATTAATAAGCACACGTCTAAGACGACGAGGAACTAAATGATTCTAAGGCGAATAATGTAGTCGCAAATGAGATACCAGTAGGAGTCATGCCACCCATAAGGCGACCACCGTATAGGAACCCTTACGCAATCAGTGATAAGAGATAGTAGCTCGTCGTGGTCTGCCCCAGGCATCCTTATACATACGAAAAACCTCGATGGGAATCCGAGGTATAGATTCTGTATAGATTTTCGTACCCTAAACGCCGTGATGAAGTTTGATCCATATACTTTACCCGCAATGGACAAAGCTGCGACTACTCTCTTCGGGTCGAAATATTTCTCCGTCCTCGATTTTTTCTCCGGTTTCTTACAGGTCAGTATCAGGGAGGATCACCGGGAACGTACGGTTTTCTCGGTGCTGTCACAACATGAATTCACAGTTTGCCATTTGGTCTAGCCAAAAGCCCCTCAAATTTCCAGAAATTAATAAACACGGTGTTACAAAAACTCGGTTGATACGCAATTTCCTAAACCGAAGAACGGCAGAGACTTCGGAGCATTTATATGCCTAGCCTCCTTTCACGGTAGGATAGTGCCTACCTTAGCCGAATCGGCGAATCCTCTGACCACACTGACTCGGAAAAACCAGTTCACATGGTGCCCGAGTCAGCAGGTGGCATTCGAAAGTCTGAAACATAAGCCTAGTAAAACGCATGTACTGGCTAACCCAAATTTCAGTCTTCCTTTTATATTGACGACTGACGCCTCCAAGGTGGCTGTCGCGGAATTCTTTCCTCAAGTACAGAATGGAATCGTGCGGCCTAGTTCATATGCCAGCAGGCCAATGAATAAGACAGAACAGGCTAACACGGAGTCAGAATCGGAGATGCGAGCTTTGGCTTGGGTGACCAAATATTTTCGCTGTTACTTTTTCGGCCTCAAGTTCCTGGCTCCAACCTATCACTATGCCCTCACTTATCTGCGAAACGTTTCAGATGAGAACCAGCGACTCGTAAGGTGGAGGATGAAACTATCTGAGTTGCACTTCGCGTTCGAGCACAGGACCGGAAAGAGAATTCCCAACGTCGATGCCTTGAGCCAACGCGTGTACGCCATCTTAAACGAAAAATCTGATTAGGCAAGTTCGCAAGTTAGGCATTCGCGAGCAGGCGAGAGGCAAATTCGGTCTAAAACTGAATCCAGGGACGTACCAGGGGAAGCGGGATTTTTTTGTGGACCAGGAAGGCCTCTTATATCGGCGTAGAAACCAGGACCGTCCTCAATTAGTGGTGCTTGAGCCGCTAATTCACGACGTGATGGAAGCGAAACAAACCCCTGCATAGCGCACCCGGATATAAAGAGAACTATAATGTGATTGCGTTAAACTATTAGTGGCCCGGCATGCGCAGGTCCATTAAGGACTGTCTGGAAGTGTGGCTCCTGTCAGAAAAGGAAGGAAGATCGAGAGCTCACGGCTCCATTAGGTTCCACCGAGTTACCAGAGACACCGTTTCAAATTACCTCTGTGGAAATCAGTTCCGTACCCCATGAAATCGCCCGAAATAAGTACCTGCTCACCTTTATAGATTATTTTTCCAATTATGCAGAGGTTTATCCAATACCAGACCAGACGGCGGAAGTATGTGCCAGAGTGTGCGCTACTAAAGTTGTTATTCGGTACGGCACGGTTTCTACCTTGATTACCGACCAGGGCCGCGCCTTCATGTCCTTTTTAGTAAGACATGGAAGGTACTAGGGATTTAGAGGATTAACACCTTCAGGTATTCTAATTCAAATGGGATGGTCTTGAGCTGGCATGAACTCTTCTTACGACTCTCTATCACCAAGTTAATGCTTCTCGTACGGACTAGGTTGTTCAGTTACCTTTTTTCACATGGCCCGTACCGCGCAACCCCACACACCCCACAAAGTAGAGCCCCTTTTTTGCTGCACGGGAGACATGTCGCTTCCCGGCAACGATAATTTGAAGGCCAAGATTTCAAAAAACGCTAGCGACTTTGATCAGCGAATCGAAAGTTTAAATGCTAGTTTAAGGTCAGCCTATATTTCTGTATAAATGACGAACGAAATGTCCCACCAGAGAAACAAGCAATATCACGAACGCCGAGCAAAACGCCGCGAGGTAAATGTACGACATCTGGTGTATTTCTACCAACCCGCCAGGAGGCCCGGTCTTTTAGCTCAATTTTCACTAACTTGGTCAGGGCCGCAACAAATAACAGCTACAACTTCTTAGCTAAATTACGAGATACAGAATCGAAATACAAAGAAACAGATTGTTCATATCAACAGGCTAAAATCTGCGCACGACCCGACGCTATGGAAGTGTTACCGCCAATTCAGGTTCAAACCCTCAACGGGTTCCATGTAGATAGATGTGTTGGTTGTATATGATTTAATAAGGAAAACCGTAAGAGGTGTGACAGTCTTCATGGCATTGAGTAACTTGAGCCTGGGAAATTTATTCATAAAGACTGTAGCCTGTTTTACCGGCATTTCAGATAACAAAGTTTTATGTATCGGCAATTCAGGTTCAAACCCTGCATTGGCTCCTTTTCGATAGATTTGTTTGTTATAAATGATTTAATAGGGAAAACCGTAACAGGTGTAAAAGTCTTCATAGTATTGAGTAACTTGAACATGGGCAAAAACATTCATTACATGTCTAGTTGGTAGAAGCTTTGCAACTGACCGTTTCTACACGAAATACGAGACGTTATTATTGAGGACATGATTCATTCAGCAGCAGCTATATGTTTGTTTAACTTTAGTTTGCTATAAAAATTTAATTGGGCCAATGAGGGTTTTCTAAATTCGTATTGCAGCCAGTAAAATTACTTTATATATAAGGGGGTAATGAGTTGAACATAGGAGGAGGCGCAGTGACAGAGATAGCCTCTTTTAGACCGTCAGAATAAGCAAAATTGAGTGCGCAGTAAAATTTAACCTATGCAAAAATTAATTATAAATTATGTGTAACTATACAAGTTCCGTTGATATTCCAACGTGTTGTACTACAGTTAACAACTACAATAAATAAAAGAAACGCATACTAAGTATATATTCGTAAGTAGACAATCACAGCAGATCGTGGACTTTCGGGGACCACCTACGTATAAATTACCTTCAGAAAAGGCCTTAGGCTAGCTAAAACAAACGGGCAGTTACAGTCACAAGCCTACGATGAAAGTAAGGTAGCAAAAATTGGCGCCCACTGCATAGGTTACGAACAAGCAGGAATAATGAACAACATGGAGAGCGCATCCAGCTACAGACCAGCGAAGGAGTACAAAAGCAACGGCTGGGAAGAGTAAAGAAATCATCGCCGATACGTTGACCGGATAACAGACTTGCTTGAGGTACGAACAAAAGACCCTGAGGCATCCCAACACCGATCTACAATAACGACTTGACTGCTTGTGGCTTACCGGCGACTACGTCAACACTTGTCGACTGGAACAGTGTCATCTCACCGCTGAACGACAGCTGCAACATCACGCAACGGCCAGCTTTAATACGTTCTGTTGCGCAATTGAATGTAAGTCACGGTACTTAAGTTATAAAAAATATAAATTAAAACTGTGCAAAAATATCCATGGGAGAAAGACAATTAAGAAGCCGAAGCATGGCTACAGTAGTAGAAGCTGCACCGCAAGACTCAGAATCTTGACTTGATAGTAGGGAATTAGTGCCGAATGTTGCCGAATTTGAAACCCTGAGAAACAAAGAAAGTAACGCCCAAATTAATGTACAAATAGGTGAAGAAGAGCAGTCACTTGACAATCGGTTTAACAGCCTTAAGGGATCAGATGAAAATATTTTTGTTTTAAAAGCAGTTACAAATATTTATGGACAGTGTTAGGGAAGGGTTCGGCAATTTGAAGTCAGAAATTCACAGTAATAACACCAAAGTTGCAAGAAACCTGAATGCTAGAATACAGGCAGAAAACTCCCGATTGGTTTAACAAATAGAAAGTAATAATAATAGCTTTGCAGAGACTTTGACAAAACAGTTAAAAACGAAAATGAAAAAAATTAACAGCAGAATTGTCGAGTAAGTTTGAAGGGGAAGTGACAAAATTTCAGAAAGCCAGGGATACACTGCGTTAAGACATTGCTATTGAAATACTGTATGTCACTAACAGTATGGAGGGTGTGTATGAAAACCTGGATGATCGATTAACTGGTAACATTGAGGAAACGGACAAACGCATAGACAGAATTACTGAAAAACTTAAAGCTAAGACAAAGGGTTTGGAGATAGTTTTAAGTTGGCATGTAGTAAAGGCAGTGATATACAGTTACTTAGACGGGAGTTAATTCAGATGAAACAACATATAAACACGGATGTTTCTGATAACATAGCTGTGTGTGACAATCAGATATTTGCGGAGAAGCAGGAATATCATTCAATGTTCTTGAAAGTAAATAAAGAAACAGACAAGTTGAAAGAAAGGTTGTTTGTGAATTTGACAGGCATTAATAATAGTAATGATCATTATCCTATAATCAAATTGGCTAACGGTAGTAATCAGGGAGGAACAGAATCTGTTGTTAGCACTAACAATCAGGTAAGTGACCAGAGAATTACTAATGTCTGTAGAGCATGTGAGAATGTAAGTGTGGCAAAATTGTACAGGGTGAAGTGAATACTGTAAAGGTGTATAATAATCATGTGAATGTAAATCCTGGGTTACTTGCAGGCTGTAGCTCACTTAATGAGTTAACCCTCCCGATTTATAGTGATCATACCACACAAGTTATTGGAAATTTCCTAAATGATTTAGATCTCTATTTTGGCCTGAACGGAGTAGCAGAAAACCTGAAATTACCATTAGTAGCCAGAGATTTGCAGGACCCTTTTACAAAAGCTTGGATGAGTGCGGAATATTATAAATTAGGGACATATGAGACTCTCAGGACACAAGTCACACCACTGTTGTGGAATGACCAGAAACAATCAAGCATTCGCTGCAAGATATTTCAGGATAAATTTGATAGGAATTGGAAGGAGTCATTAGCTGCACATTAACTGAGGTATGTGAACCTTGCCGAGAATCTCCATCCGCCGTTAAGTGAATATGATCTACTGGGGGCATTGACTGCGCGTTACTCATATGAGGTGTAAAAATGCATGATTTTCAGCTAATCTAAAGTCGAACCAAGAGTCACTGACTTTGTTAGTTAAATTAAAAGCGATGGATGAGGAAAGGAAGGCACACAAGGAAAACGCCTTGGAAAAAACAAAGAGATTTTCGAAAGAGGGAAAACAAACAGGCAAGAAATAATAGGGAGGACAATCGGCGTGAGTACAAACTGTGAGACACATTACGTACGGCCGAAGACAAGTTAACCATTATAGGTCACCCTACAACCGACGCAACACACGTCACCTGGGTCAGAATTATAATGGTAGAATTGAGGGTAGTCCAACGAACAGGAGACAACTGAACCCACACGTAATAAAATTTCACCCTTCATCTAGTTCTAGACCAGACTCAAATTCAGAGCCGGTAAATATGAGAGGCAACGAGTCAGAGCTTCTGGAAACCTAGATGCTGAACGCCAGCGTGGGGGACTAGTGTTCAAAATTCCGGTAGAATCCGAGAAGACCCGAAAGTAATTTATAAATTAAATTATTGATGAATTCATATTACATAACGATATTTGGCCAGATATGAATTTGCAAAAAACAGACGACATACTTGATCGTTACCGAAAGGAAGATGTACCATCAGAACATGATATTGTTTGTTTGTATTATGTTAATGAAGACAGTGTGGAAACATGTTCACTAGTCCAAATTGTATAAGGAAACCAACCTTGTAGAGCACTAATTGACACTGGATGTTTGTTCAATAATATTGGAAGAGTAATGTAAAAAATTTAAAGCAAAAAGATTACAGTTTAGAATTGCCAACACAGAACGTGATTCTGAAGAGTGCTTTTAGAGGTAGGACTGAAAGAGTCGGGCGGAAAGCTTTAGTCGAACTACATATTAATAACTTTTCACTTGACCAAATAATTTTGATATCACCAGTTAGTCACACCCTTGCTATAAGGAATGGAGTTTTGTATGGATAATCATGTTGTTATCGATTTCCCTAAGAAGACGTTAATTATAAATGCAGATAACAAAGAAAGTGCGACAGAAGTAGACTGGGTAAATGAAGGACGACACAACGACCAAAGCATCGACAGCCCAGTTACCAGAGCTATCAACATAGGAACAGCTTAACTTCTACCCACACCACAGCTGGACCTATCGTAAATCCATCCCTTCCCGACCCTCCGAGCCTATTATACAATGGAAGACTTTCAGAGGAAGACTTGTGCCCTAACAGATGACCTTTGAAGGGACGACATTTTTAATGAAGTTTATGGTCTGTTCAGTTGGAATGCTGAAGACACGAATGAGGGTAAAGCCAAGAGAGTAAATAACCCTAATGAATATTAGAAGATGAATAGTGTCATTGCGGAAGGCAAAAATGAGCACACTGATGCTAATGTAATTTGGAATGTAGAAGTCCGAAGCTTGATTCTCGAAAATGAAGGAGGAATAAGTAGGGACGGCACCCTTGAGGGAAGATCTAATGTAGGGATTACACGCAGCTATGACGTAGAAAGATTGGATAAAGGAGAAGACTCTAGTTTATTATTAGAGCGACTACGAATAGAAGTAAATTTGAGGTATGAAGAGAAATGTAAATTACTGGAGCTGCTAGTAAGTACCAAGACCACTTTGTTACAAGACCATGGAGATGCAACATGTTTGAATATCGATTTAAATGCAAGGCGGGTTGCCTAAATAATGCAACAGTCGTCCAATACCATTCTCGTTACGGCGTGAAGTCAGGGAACAGATGCAAGACATGGTTAAGAACGGCATTTTGGAAATTTCTCATTCACCATATGTTAATCTGCTTATGATAATGAAAATGAAAGATATACAGTTACGTATATGTGTAGATGCGAGGCAGCTTGACAAACAGATGGTACCGGACAGAGCAAAACACCACCAGCTCATGAATTGTTACAGAGATTCCATGGGGCGAAATACATTTCTTGCATAGATATTAACAGCGCTTTCCTGCAGATTCCGTTAGAAGGATCTTCGTGAATATGGACAGCATTTAACTTTGAAGGTCAAAATTACCAGTTTACAAAGTTTTCATTTGGTTTTCGTAATTTTTTGGCCAGTTTTATCAGGTCTTTGTAACTAGTTCTCGGATCACGTTGTAAGGATGTTTTCTCAACTACGTGGATGGTATTATTGTATATTCAAATACATATAAAAACACATCAAACACCTGGATGCCGTGCTTGGGAAATTTACGACGGTAGGCTTCACCATTAATATTGATAAATGTAAATTTTGTAAGCAAAAAATCATTTTTTTTGGTCATGTTTTAAGCGACAAACAAGTGAAGGTGAACCCGGTGCGAATTGCAGCCATTTTAAAATATCCTGCGTAGCGTAATGAAAAACAGTGAAGACAATTTGTGGGGACTTGCAATTATCACCATCGATTTACCATAAATTATTCCGATTATATTGCGCCATTATTAGGATTGCTCAAAAATGGAAATAAACGGAAGTGGACGCCTGCAATGCAAATTGCATTTGAGACGCTGAGACAGAAATTTGTTAATACAATCCATTTGATACAGTCAGATGAAAGACTGCGGTATATCATACATACGGATGTCAGCTCAAAGGCGATCGGCGCGGTCTTCATGCAGAAAGATTCAGAAGGTCATGTGAACATAGTTTAGACAGCTTCACGGGTAATGAATTCTGTTGAAAAACGTTATACTACTTTTGAAGAAGAATTTTTGGCCGTAGTGTACGCATTGGAAAAATTAGTTCACGTGTACGGAAACAAAATTTTTGTGAATACAGATAACAGGAACTCTAATTTTCCTTCATAAGTGTGCTGTCACATCAGAGTAGCGAAGTGGCTAATAACAATACAAGAATACGACATAGAATTGTAACAGATAAGGGGAGTTGAAAAGCGCTTGGCCGAATTTTAAGTCGAAATCCGGCAGGACTTGAAAATAATGAAATTCACTATTTAACTAAGCCCAATACAATTTCAGTCAATAAGATAGACTTGAAAATTGACCAAACGGTACTGAAAACCCTGAAAAAATTAACAGACAAACAAAAAATAAACCAAGACGAAGAATTGTAAGGGAGAAAACTAAAAATAACCCCGCTGACAACAAGACTAGAATAGAAGAAGACGTGCTCTTTCAAATGGATAAGATTAGGGGCAATTTGGAAGGCCATGTTGCCTGAATGCCTTGAAGCACCCATTATCCAATATGTGCATACGTCGCTAGGGCACGCAAGAGTTGATTAATGTGCTCGTGAGATAAATCAGTCCTTCCATCTAAAGAATTAGGACGTAAGGTACGCAGACTTATCGCATCGTGTGATATCTGCCAAGTATTTAAACATCCGAACAGGTAATTAGACATAGAAGAAAGGAGCCATGTGCCTAAGAAACCAGGGGAGTTGTGTTCTATTGATTTATATGGACCGTTACCTACTGGAAGAGGAGGAGTCAGATATATTTTCATATGATTTGAGGTCTTTTCTAAATATGTAAAGTTATATCACTTAAAAATGCGACCACAAAGTCATGCTTAAATAAATAAATTAATCATTATTTTTGGAAGTAGTGAAACCAAATGTCATGCTTTCAAATAATGGAACTCAATTTCAATCCCCATTGTGGAAGGAAACTATGCGAAAACATAATGTTGGGGTTCAATATTCGGGCATCAGACACCCGCAAAACAATCCAAGTGAAAAATGCATGAGAGAAATTTAAAAGTTTTGCAGGATTTATTGTCACTCAAATAATCGAAAGTGGGCAGAAATGATTCCTAACATAGAAAATTTGGTAAACAACACCGTTGCAAGCGCCCCTTTTTATGTACACCAGTTGAATTATTGTTTGGAGGAGAAAGGAATAATCTGTTTTAAAAATGTCTACCAAATTTACTGAAAGGGGAAAAGAAACATGAAGAAATTTATGAGAAAACTGCAAAGGCTTATGAGAGAATGAAGCAACAAGCACATGACAAAAAGAGAAAGCACGGAAACGTAACGTGGAAATCTATTTAGATAAAGTTTTAGTGAGAACAGCCTAGTTCAGACGCCATTGCGGGGGTGATAAGAAAATTAATTAGACCTTATGAGGGGCCATACATGATCAGTAAGATCATATCTCCTTCTACTGTAGAAGTATGTGACAGAAATGGAGAGTTTGAAAGCCAGTTTAACTTGAAATCAATTAAGGTTTATAGAGAACCAAATGATATGATTTAAAACAGAAAGAAGGGCGAATGTGTGCAGCAGTATATTACATTAGAAAGTACATGTAAACAGATGCCAGTAATTCATGATATCGATAAGGTAAATCAGTTTGAATTTTAACAAACATCACTATCTACATTTATTACATCTATGTAATTAAGAAATATTTCTA
>Ga0268261_10001263_pt1 | contig 17171 bp, 20 predicted proteins | sample TergutNc150P1_FD_190353 | JGI IMG/M metagenome (GOLD analysis project Ga0268261, IMG submission 190353) | Nasutitermes corniger P1 segment gut microbial community from laboratory colony in Florida, USA - Nc150 P1 (SPAdes) (version 2) | ecosystem: Host-associated > Arthropoda: Insects >...
GATGCCAGATACCAGAACAGTTAAGAAGATATTTAATTGGAAACCTCTAACCAAAAGATCACAAGGAAGACCCAAGTACAGATGAGAGGATAACATCACACAGGGCATCTGCCAAATGAGGATCAAAAACTGGATAGCCTGCGTCCAGGATCGAGGGAAGTGGAAAGAGGTCATTGAGAAGACGAAAACTTTCAACTAAGAAGTTCAGCGCCTGGAAGAAGAAGAAGAAGAATTGACACCCAACCTTCTTCCAGGTTTTAAAAGTGCCCAAATGCCTGAACACAGGAGAGTCATGGAAGTATTTCAACAACATGGGGTGCAAAGGCACTGGGGCAATGTATCTTCTTGTTCTTGGGCCTTTCATTTGATAATACAGAAGATTGCTATGCAACCAAAACTTGGTTGCTGTCAGATTCCCTTTTTATAATGCATCTACCAGGTCCTTACACAAGGGATCTTCCTCCAGTGAAGTGTACACTAATGGCAACCCCTGTATCATAGCCAACAACCCTTCTTCCTGATCTGTCTCCTTGTGCCCTATAAACATCCGAGACATGGCGGCCACCACATTGTCTACCCCTCTTGTGTGGTGATCCTTAAACTTGAAAGGAGCCAGATGAAGAATCTGCCTAATCTTCCTCCATCCTTCACATTGCGAAGGAACCAACATAATGCTAAATTATCGCAATGCAATTCAAATTCCTTGTGTTCCAAATAAATCCTAGCTCTCTCACACCCAAAAACAATTGCCAGACACTCTTTTTCATAAGTGCTGTAGCGCCTTTTAGTGGGCCCCAGCAGCTTACAATAAAATGCCGCGAGTGCTAGTTGTCCATTTACTCTTTGGTTCAGCACTGCTGATACTGCAGTATTACTGACATTGGAAACCACCACAAAATCCTTCTTGAAATCTGGTACCTGAAGCACCAGGGCTTCACACAAGGCTGTTTTAAGGGTCTCAAAAGAAGCCTGTTGGTCCTCCCCCCACTCAACCTGTATCCTCTCTCACTCTATGCAGTGGGGCAGCTTGTAGTGAAAATTTGGGAATAAACCAAGCATAAAAACTAACTATCCCAAGAAAACACCGCACAAATTTTGAGGACGAGGGTATTGCCTTATGGCCTCTCCCCTATCTGGGATCACTCTAATTCCTCTGGATGACAATTAATGCCCCAGGTACTTGATTTCACTGGTACCCAATACTATCTTCTCCTCATTCAACGTGAAGCCTACAGACTGAAGCGTTCCCAGGACTTCTCTAAGATGCTCCTGATGTTCAGATATTGACGCCAAATACACCACCAAATCATCCAAATAATTAAACACATATTTCCCCTTCAAATTGGCAAACAGGTTATCCACCACATGACTCAAGCCCTGACAGTCTATGCTACTTCCCATGAACTCATATAATCCAAACGGAGTACAAAATGCGGTTATCCTGCGACTCTGAGGGGTGAGGGGTATTTGGAAATAGGCAGAGTTCAAATCCATCACAGAAAACATTGCTGTTCCTGAAAAATGCTGAAAAGCCTGTACAAGCTTGGGCAAGGGATACGAGTCAAAACAAATCTGGTCAACCTTACAGTAATCTACTACCATCCGATACCCTCCTATGGACTTAGGTAGTAAGAACTCCGGGCTCATGTAAGGGAATTTGCTAGGCTGAACAACTCCTTTCTGTAACAAGTCTTCCACAAACTCCTTCAGTAATTTGAATTTCAGTGGGGCACAGTGGTAAGGGGGTGATCATACTAGCACCTCATCTACTAGGTCAATCTCATATTCAGCTCCCTTCACTGTCCCGAGTTGTCCTGAAAATGGTTCAGAGTACTCTTTCAACACTTCTTCTAACAGATTGGGTTTCGGGAAGGCAGAAGATAAAGTCACAATCTTACTAGCATCCTTTGCTAGCTGCTAGAAATAACTGCTTGCCTCAAGGCCCTCCTCTTTCACATTTTCTATCAAACCCTCAAATTGCATCGGCTGGTTTGGAGCCAAATGAAAGTAATATTCTCTGTCTTCCAGATCCATCAACATCTTGGAGTGAGACAGAAATTCTAACCCCAGGATTATAGGAAATGGGCTGTCTTCCAGTATTTTAAAATGGAAATTCCAAGAAAACGTCCCCAGTAAAAAATGTAACTGCACCATCTCCTTTACCTCACAACATAGCCCATTAGCCAGGTGACATGACTACCAACATGAGCCTTTCTTCGCTTTCACACCCAGATCAGTAAGTGTCTGCATTACATCTAGGCAGATGCACGAAAACTGGGCCCCGTGTCCACCAACGACGGCACCTCTCCCAACTTAAATTTCAGTTTCACCCACAAGGGAGGGTTTGTAGGAGGTTCACCTCCACCTTTCAGTTGTTTCTTCCTTCCTTTTTGGTGACGACCTCTTCGAGGACGGAGTGGCCTCCTCCTTCCCCCTATTGAATCTATAGTCCTCTTTAGCAGATTATCCATCTAAGTTGTCTCCACCTCTCCATGCGCATTCGCCTGAACATCCTCCGGACCCAACAAACTCACCAGTGGCTCCCTTTTTGGAGTAATGGCAGCTACAGCACCTGAGTAATTAGTCCCTTACAATTCCTCTGAACATGCCCCTGCTTCCCACATTGCCAACACACAAGCCCTCTCTCACTGGACTGCTTGCTCTCAACAGCCACTGCATCTGGCTTATTCAATAGACCACTCCTTTCCACCATCTGAAAACTACTCGAGTCCATGTCTGGGCACTGGGGCTCTGCCAAAACCGCCATCCTCTCCTCTATCAGGCTGAACATGTCCCTCAACTATATATGACCCTGGTCTTGGTAAAAAGGCAGCCTGAGCTAATATTTCCAGTTGAAGATTGACCAAAATTCTTTCCACTCTCTCTCCTTCTGAGGCACAGTATTGGAGGAATTCAGTGGCATCCACTACCTCCTTAATAAACACCCTCAGTGGACAACCTCTTTCCTGAAAATGGAACAGTACTAGTTCCTGGATCATCTTCTCCCTGATAAACAAAGGGAAATATTCTTTCAACACACGAACTTTACGTTGCTGCCAAGAATGTCGATGCCTTATGCACTCCCCAACGAAAGTTAACAAACTCCCTTGCACCTTCATTAACAACCTCATCAAAAACACACTGTCGGGCACCAAATTCAGCTCATATATTGCTTTGAGATCCACAAAAAACTTCAAAATTGCCTTCAGTTCCTCTTCCACATCTTGCAACAAGTCTGATAATGCCAACCATTCTTCAGCATCTCTTAAACCCTATGGCAATTCAGAGAAGGTACCCCCTTCTTCATGACTGTCTCCCCTGAAACTTACAGCTTTCATGTCCATCTCACCATTCAAACAAGATCTAATGTAGGAAGTCAAACGTTTCCTGAATTCCTGAACAGACCCTTCTGTATTCAATTCCCACTGTTTGCACTTCCCCCTCAAGCTTGGGTTGCTGCCAATGAAAAAGTCGTGACAATTTAACATCCATTAACAAGAACAATACAATTAAAGTCCATTCCACACCCTTTTTCTCCAGTAAGCCTTCCACCAAAACATTCAGAAGGACCCCCTTTTCTACCATCAAACCACACTCTGCTACCAATTTTTGAACCACCGAGGATATTCAGTCCTTGGTGCAGGACTCCTATTCCTCTGGAGCTCACGCGGACTGTAAATATATGGTGTGAAATGAAAAACACAATCACAGACTGCTATTAACCAACACTCTTTCCCAGTGCAGTTCTCTGGCCTCCCCAGCAAGCTCTTTGTCCACGCTTACTCAACACTTTGCCCTTGCTCGTCCTACCTTCGTGACACACACAGAGGACGTTGGCTGTCTTCTTCTCACCACACAAGAAGATTTCTCGTTCAAACCTTTGTGTTGAAAGCTGGAGACAACTCTTGCTGCGTGTAGCATAGTTGTGAAAAGCTCATTTCTAAACTCTCCTTTCACAAGACTCTGGACGTTACTTTTCTGGCGAAACCAACAGCACAGACTTGTTTTACCTCACCACCATCTTGGGCCAGACTCCTGTCTGTGTGGGACGCCCACTATTCCTTTGTCCTTTCTTTAGCGCACAGTACGGCATGCTTGCCCACTCTGTCAGTGATGCCGACAACTACTGCAGGCATGAACTGTGCGAGCGCATACGGTTGAACAATTATTCCCATTGTAGGGCCCGAAAGTCACTGCTGACTTATGACATAGAACTTGCCATTAAGTTTTTAACTCAGTGAAAGTTTCTCAGGCAGGCAACCACATCAAGATGTAATCCTAACTCTGTCCCCACAGTCAGGGTGTGCTGGTGGTTTGGTAGAACCAAAATCAGTTTAAAAAAAAAAAGTTTACCTGAATGTGGTAATCTGGGATTCATAATAACTTTCAGCATAACAAACAGTGTCTGCATTCACGGTCTCATTTATTTATCCAGCTCCTTTTTCTGTACGTAACATTATTGCCAATTGGCCACAAATTTTGCAAAAATCTGGGGCCCACTTCAAAATTCTGGGCACCAGAAGGGTGACATGAAAGTTCTATTTTAAGCATCCCTGAGTCTGAAGTGACCTGTGACCCTCGCTGTTACCCGGCACTTTCTGCTTAGTGTATGTGAATTGATATACAGTTTTCAGAGTAACTAAATGCACATTCTAACTGAACTGAATCTTTTCCTTGGTTTTAAGCCCTTTACACTTTTGTTGGATTGTGTGGCCATATTTTAGAAGCACTGGTGACCAAATATTATTATAAAATATTGTTAATTTGTTAAAAATATACAGTTAATTCTATCATACTGCAGATTAGAAGTGAATACACAATACACTTACTTCTTTACTTATGACACCATTGATTTATGACCACTAACACATGACCATGAGATTGGTTGATGCAGTGCATGTTCATGCAAGTCTGTTTTCTCTGTGGTCCCTTTGTTTTTGTTCTGAGTATTATGATGGTGTATACAGTACTGAATTTAAGTGTCTGATCTGTGTTTGCATTTTAATTTATTGTAAGTTCTTTTGTGTTTTCTTGTGCCCACCATACCAAGTAAGAGGAGATATCAAACAGATAAAGCCGGTGATAAAAGGAAGAGAAGAGCAGTAGCTTTAGAGGGGAAAAAAGAATAACAGTGCAACATGAAAGTGGTCAAACTGTGTTAGCCAAAGCATGTAATCTTGGCAGGTGATGATGTGCTGTATATATTTAAGAATTCTGCCTTATGACCTGGTTGTTGGGCCAGAATCATGTCATATGTTGGTGAAAGTCCATTTTCAAATTGTTACTTACTGTCCTTCTGTTATGACCATATACAGGGTTTAATGGGAGGAATCTACCATACTTTGGAAGAACATTTCTTAGGTTAATTTAAATCATTGTATCCAAGCATACGTCTATTAAGAGTGGAGTAGGTGAATAGTGATGGAGACAATGACATGAGAAACATGTAGTTTTGTTGCAATTGGATGTGCACTGTACCTGTTTAATGTGATGTGTTGCCTGTACACTGCACAGGTCCATCCTTGCCAAATCAAGTCATATACTAGTACTTGGAACCCTCATGACAATTTTTATTAAACTAGTACAAGTTTTTCTGGCTTAATGTCATTTTGTCACTCGAATCTTAATTAGGTGTTAAGTACAGGTGTTGATATTACAGGAACTACAAATTCCTCTTTGCTTTAAAATGCATTTGCTTATCATCGAATGTGTAAAAGCTTTCCTTCTTTACAACGTATGTTGTCTTTATCTCTCTAACCTTTCAGGCTTCAGTATAGTTGTGTTTGGTTGTATCAGTCTCATTTAATGTAAAGAATATTCTCCTGAATGTGGTAGGTCCCCCTGTACACTCTGTATTTCTTCAAGATATAACACTGAAATACCAGTGATCAACAAATTTTGATGGGTCAGATTCGTCCAGTGATCATTCATACTGTTCAACATGAAATCATTTAAAATGTGTGATGTTATTACTGTCCTGAATTTGTTAATAGAAAAGTATTACTATATCCTCATTTATAAGGCATTGTTATCATGTGTAACACTGATACATTGGTGATTAGTTTTCTTACAATAGAAAATCTCTTTCTTTTGGCTAAAACTTTATCCAACTTTAGTGCCATACCTTTTAAACACTTCGTATGTTAGTGTAAAACTGAAACAATTGCATTGAAAGTACTACTCATCACCAGACAAAATTAGGCACCTTGGATTTGTGGTCCACTCATCTTGACCTTGATAGTGATTTGGCCAGTTCCATGCTGTCTAGGTACTTTATATATCAGTAAAACTGAAATAGTTGTGTTGAAAATTCTACCAACAGGGAAAGTTAGGCACCTGGGATTTGTGGACCATGAAGCAGTTTTTGTAGACTATATTGCAATGTACAAACATACAAGGTGTGGTAGAAAAGTAATGAGACTGGCAACGCTGTGCATGAACCGACAATGCTGCTGCCTCCCCCTTCACATGGCAGTTAGGTTAACCCCTGCCGTAGATTCAGTACAAGTTTGCACTTGCTACAGTTGCTACGCAATTTTTGAGAGCGTCTGAAGTGAAGTTGTGTTTGTGAGGTGCGTTACGAAAATGGACCGGCAAAAGTTTGAGCAATGTTGTGCCGTCAAATTTTGTGTAAAGCTTGGCGAATCTGCTACTGTGACTTATGAAAAGTTACAAAGGGCTTATGGAGAACATTCCCTATCCAGGGCACAAGTGTTCAGATGGCACAAGTCCTGTTTAGAAGGCCAAGAACAAGTGGAAGACAAACCTCATGTGGGAAGACCTTCAACCTCAAAAACGGACGACAATGTGGAAAGAGTGAGGTCTCTTGTGAGGTCAGATCGTCTATTGATGTTGAGAATGATCAGTAGTGAGTTAAATTTGAACCGGTTTACCGTCCATCAAATTTTAACACAGGATTTGGACATGAGAAAGTAGTATGCCAAGATGGTTCCAAAGAACCTCACAACTGAGCAGAAGGCCAGTCGGAGGGATGTGTGTCTTGATCTTCTGGACCACCTTGAGAGGGAGCCAGAATTCTTCAGTTGTGTTATCACAGGCGATGAATCATGGATTTTGGAGTACGGCCCCAAGACAAAACACCAAAGTCGGGAGTGGCACACTGGAAACTCTCCCCGTCCCAAGAAAGCGAGAATGAGCAAATCCAAAATCAAATCGATTTTCATTTGTTTTTTTGACAGTCAGGGGATCGTCCACAAGGAATTTATGCCACCAGGACAAACTGTCAATCAAACTTTTTATTGGGAAGTCCTTGAAAGACTCAGGAAAAGGGTGGCATGTGTGCGACCAGGCATTGAACGCACTTGGATGCTGCACCACGACAATGCCGCATGTCACACGGCAGTCTCCATCAATGAGTTTTTGGCAGGAAAAAAAACATTCCTCTGGTTTCTCAGCCCTCCTATTTGCCAGATCTCAGTCCCTGTGACTTCTTTTTATTCCTCCGGATCAAAAACCACTTGAAAGGGCTCCATTTTGGTACTTTGGATAATACCCAGAAGAGCGTAACCGACGAGCTGAAAGGTATTCCAGCAGAAGTCTTCCAGCACTGCTACGAACAATGGAAACAACGCCTCCGTCGCTGTGTAGCTGCCCAAGGGAACTACTTTGAAGGGGATACCCTTGATTTGTAAAAAGAATCAAATTCGTGGTTAAAAGAAAATCAGTCTCGTTACTTTTCTGCCACACTGTGTACTTATATATCTTTAGCACTCAGATTTGTGAGTCTCACATGTTTATTTTTGTATAATTTCAGTTACCATTTGAAAAATCTATATACTGGATTCAGCACAGTATGATGGTGATTGTGCCTTACTATTTACTTCGGTTGGGAGGTAAGAGATGCCTCGTACCATGTACAGCAGTTCTGCTGTTACACTAATGTTCTAACATGAATTGCCTATGAACACTGTATACTGCAGGCTTCTGAATATGTGTGTTGACTGTCATATGATTACAGTAACCAGTGTGAAGATACAAGGTTGAATTGCAGGCCAAATTATTTCTGATATGACCCTATTTTTATTGTGCTATTTTCTGTAATGTGGGGTGTCATGAAAACACAACTACCAACTATCACATTACTGTGGAACTGACTGTACTTGTACTTACATGACATGCAGTCAGGTATGAACAATAGGAGCAGGTAGGAAAATGGCACAAATGCAAAATCAGAGATGATTTTTAGTACCCAATACATGTATTGACACTCCATTGCCCTAGTATATGCCTCCCAGTCTTTTTGCTTCTGAAGTCTGTCTGATGAATGACATGCATAGAAGTTTCTCAGTCATTATTGTTTCATTATTTTTTCTCTAAATATATGGGGAGTTTTGAAAGCAGTAACAGTCTTAATTGTTATTTATCTAACTACATCATTTATCCTAACATTACAGCTTCAAAATCCAGTTGTGTGTGATAGAACTGTGACACTTAATGCAGTGCAGAGTTGTATCTGCTTTGCTTATTTTTTGAGGAATATATAAATAGTGTCAGCATGGAGGCCATGTGAGCACCTCACAAGGAAACACCACGGGATCTGCTAATGTAGAATACTTGTATTTTTGTGTGATAAAAGGTCTTTGAAAATATGGCGGCATTTGTTGTAACTTTCTATAGATATAAAATGATGGTGGCTGTACAAGATCTGTAGTAGCTTTTTATATGACAGCAATAATTATTGTCACTAGAGCAATGCATGTGAAATTTTGTGTGTAGAGAGTTCATAAACGTGCCTGCATATACTGTGTAAAGTGTTGTGTGTATTTTAACAGTTTACAAACATGACAAAATGGCATAAGTCTGATATAGTTGGAATTTCTACTGGTGGAAATTATGCAAAGATATGGGTCACTGAATTTTATTATAGTGCTTGCTAGTCTCACCATACAGATCGAAGTGTTCAGAGGAACTGATGAGTCATTAGCTTGTCCCTGTACTGTTGTTGTGTTGTATATGTGAATGATGAATACAGATCCAGACAGGTGGGAAAGTTAACTATATGTCCAGTGTCTTGCACTTCTGTGATCTTCAGATTCACAATATTAGCAGTTTTAGCTTGCATTTTAGTCATATTTCTACATTCCTTTATCTCAAGCTGGGTTCTGGACTTAACTGAATTTAGAATGGCACACATAGACATGAATACCGATGTGCTTCTAACCCTACCCACTCCCTCCACACACACACACACACACACACACACACACACACACACACACACACACACACACACACATGCATGCTGAATCATGCAGATTCATGCTTACCTCAGACATTAACAAATTCTACATCAGAGATCTGTTTAAAATTTATTACATTTTCAGTTATCGTGCCATAAAACAGGGAGATCAGGTGAAAACTAAACCCGGAGGCACAACAAACTTAACAACCTCACATTTCCACATGTAATATATATATATATATATATGTATCTTACTGGATGTTAAGATTAGGTGCTGGAATAATCTTCACCTCTCATATATACTTGATTTTGAAAGAACTGGAACACTGGGCAACCGTGTTTGAAAATTTCTTATGACACTGTTCGTACAGTGTCTTCCTTATGTAGGTTTCCACATTGAATATGCTGTGCATTAAACTGTACTGCATACTCATGAACAAAACATTTAAATTACACTCTGTTGTACACCTGTCAAACAGCAGATCAAACTCACCTCTTTGCCTCCAGTTATGAAATGTACCCTGCACACACAATGAAAAGAGTGCTGTGTGACAGTCATGCAGCTGCAATGCAAGTTCAGTGTCAGCAATTTCTGGACAAAACTTAGATACATATATAACAGTCTGTTCACCAGGTGTCAGACTGTCAGGCATGTTGACATTTGAAGGAGGTCATTTCCAGTACCTACTCTAACATACAGTACATTATATTTTATATATTATATACAGGGTTCACTAAAAAAATGTATACACACTTTAACGAAAGAAAACTCGCTATGTTGTAAGTTAGTACTAAATTTAATTATACATCACAAGTTGAATACAAGTTACAAGTTTCCTGTACCTGTACAGTTAATGGAGGTGCTCAAATTGTTTGCCATTAGCGGCTAGACACCTATTACAACGGCGATCAGTTGCTTGAGCAACCTCGGTCAAAGTGTTTATGGGGATTGCTGCACATGCCGCTCTAATTTCTGCACGAAGGTCCCCCAGCATAGCCGGTTTCCTGCGATACATGACATCCTTCAAAGTCCCCCAAAGGTAAAAGTCCAGAGGTGTTAAATCTGGTGAACATGGTGGGAATTCAAATGTACCTCTTTGTCGTATCCAGGGTCCTTGCAGATTCTCATCCAGGAAAGCCCGCACATCTCGGTGGTAGTGTGGGGGTGCCCCGTCTTGTTGGTAGAAGACCTCACTGTTTTCATAAAGTACATGTATAGCTGTTAAAATGGATGAGCGTAGCAATTCCAGATATGCTTTACCAGTAACAGTACCTTCAAAGAAGAAGGGTCCTATTAAACCTCTAGCTGACAGTCCACACCAGACATTCACCCCCGGTAGATTGACCGCCTTGTCAACATGAACGTGTAAATTTTCTGGTGCCCAGTAAACACAATTATGATGATTCACTGTTCCATTAAGCTTGAATTGGGCCTCATCAGACCACACAATCTTCGTCACAAACTCTTCATCCTTGTTTACCATTTGCTGAAACCACTCACAAAACTGCATTCGGTGATCCGGATCATCGTCATTTATTGCGTGCAATAATCTGGGGATGTACACTTTCCACTTAACAGCTTTCAGAATGCGTCGTACACTTGTACTGCTAACCCCCGTCTGACATGCACAATGTGTAGCAGCCGTCCGTGGTGATGTTGTAAAGCTTTCAAAAATCATAGCCAAAGAAGCAGGACTTGTAGCTCTACGAGGTCTTCTGGATCTTCCCCTGTGCACATCACAAATGGTACCATGTGTATCAAACTTGTCACAAAGCCATGTAATTGTCAAGCGTGTTGGAGGTTGTGTTTGAAACTCACGCTTCCACTTACATTGAACTTCAGCGACATTTTCAAACTTGATATACCACTTTAAAATGGACTTTCATTCTTCAAATGTCAACCGTGCTCTGGCCATCTTCTTTCACTATCATACATCATACATCATATGATCTTACAGTCGTGTGAGTAGCGACATCTGTTGAGAAAACACCATACTATATATTGTAATGATAATTCAATTCAACTTCGAAAACAATACACAGATACCATCTGTTAAATTGTGTATACATTTTTTTTGGCAGACCCTGTATATAAAATATGATGAAATGTAAGATTTAAGCATGGTTGTGTCTGGATTCAGTTTTTAGTTGACCTCCCTGTATTTGAGGGAGAGTCAGAAAATCACATATAGCAGCCAAAATTAAAGTAAGCAAGAATGTTACCAAAGAGATCATCTATTTTTCCATGTGATACATTGAATTGTTAAAGCATTTCTGCCATCATTGTACCAACTTCTGAAAATCAGCTGCCTGGAACTTGGTTGGCTGCTGTCATAGCCACACAATACCTAACATTTAACTTCTGCATTTTCACCAACATGTTCTGTCAATTTACCAAAAAAGTGAAAATTGCTCACTGTGAAGTCCAGGCTTGTAGGGTGGGCGATCAAGAAGTTCCCATTCAAGTCCCTGCGCTGCATTAGATCTGTCACTGTCATGCAAGAGCAATAGAACTCTTCTTAATAGCTCAGGTTTTTTTCTGCAGAATTAGTCTCTTATATGTTTGCAGAACTGCAAGGTATGATGTGGCACTGATGGTTTCACCAGGCCTTAGGAAATGGACAGACAGTAGCATCCCAAGAAAGTCAACATAACCTTGCGTGCAGATGGCATGACTTTAAATGTTTTTGGTTATAGGTGAAGTGGGATGCTTCTATTGCATGGATGCACATTTTGGTTTGGTTGGGAAGTGGTAGATGCACGGTTCATCAGCAGTAACAGTCCTGTTAAGTGTCTCCTCTCCCTCAGTCTCATATTGACAAAGTTGTTTCAAAGCAAGTCCATTATGGTCATTTTCTACTCAGGATTTAAGTCTCTGGGAAACAATGTAGTGCAGACTTTATGAAACAGCATGTGATCACGCATTGTGATACTACTTAACCCATATGAATGCCCAGTAGCAACTGCAACATCACCTTTTCGTACCTGTCTGTCAGCTCAGATCTTTACTGACACCTGACTCAACAGCAGCATTTGTCACAGTTTCAACTGTGCAAACAGGTCTGTCATCATATTCCAGTTTTGAACATCCTTGTGGAAATTTCTGAACCCAGTTGAAACAGCCCTCACATGACAATTACAGCAGTACACAGGAAAAACATCTTTATGGATGTCCTTTACCAAATGTCCTTTTACCCACATCAAACAAACAAATACTGCTGTGGTGATTGTGCAGTTCTGCAATACTGTACCATCATCATATTTAACTGCTAAGGACTTTTGTCACACACTTGTGGTATGGAACCACTGTGGATTGTGCTAACACCTACTGTTTCAAATTCAAACCTGTTTCATATATAAGTACCGCACTTCATTCATTTATGACACAGACTCACCTTTGTATCTTGTACTAAAACTGGTTGGTATTACATGCTGAGAAAATATTTATAGTTGCTAATATTGGGCTTGGCAGTTATCTACAGAGTACTGCTTTCATTAGAGTCACATTCATTGGTTAAATTTATGGTTATTTCATAAAATATTTTGTGATCATTTTCTAATGACATCTTAGTGAGCATTTCTCTGTTTGACTGAATTGAATCACATCTCTTTAACTTAAACTTTTAAACCAAATGATACATGAATAGATTGTGCCTATATTATGATAATTAAAATATGTGTACAGTATTTTAACAAGTGGAGTTTTTTTGGCCAACTGTCTTTCCTGCAAATGGAAGAAATAGGCATTAGAGATCACTGGGGGGCTTTGTGTGTGTGTGTGTGTGTGTGTGTGTGTGTGTGTGTGTGGGGGGGGGGGGGTTACATATATCTGCTTGTGTGCATACATGTTGCCATTCTTCATTTCACCTCTTGAAGCGGTTGACCAATTTTTATGAAACCTAGTATGACGGAAACCCCAGTCCCATACCTTGTAATTTCGTACAGTCAGTAATAGCAATGTTGTAGACACGTAGATATGCAGCAGCATTAGTGCCACTTACTCTAGAGTCCTGAAAATTATATGATTAATTTTGGAAAAATATTAAATTTATTAGGGTAAAACATTTGTAAAATGTAGATAACATGGTGGCTATGCAAAAATTTCTCTTTATAGTCGTTAAGTAGTGTACCATTGGAGACAGGCAAGTGAAATTTGATATGGAGATAGATCATGAAGAGATATTATTTTAGGGCATTGAAACATGGCACCTGTGTGAAACTTTGTAACCATGGAAATTAAGTGAAATTTTGAGGTTTTGTCCAACAAATTTAACATATGCAGAATGTGTACTTCAGTAATATATTCTGTACAAGAATAGAACAAAATGTTGCAAAACCAGATATCTCTGCAGTAGGAATATAGACTTCATGATTGCAGCTCAAAATATGTTGTTGCAGTCAGAAATGCTAGAGATGGTGAAATAAAGGGCCTCAACAAACCCAGAACTGTCTACTGCTATATGGTTCGTATTTTTTTTTTAATATTATCTGAAACCCTGCATCTTTGTCAATGAGATATGTATGTCAGAATGAGTGCTGCTTATGCTGTGTCTGGAGAACCATATTTACTTGAATTTAAGATGAGGTTTTCCCTTAAATTTGGTGCTTAAATATGTGAGGTTGTCTTAAATTCCCATATGAGGCGCTGAACGGGACTATGCTGAGTCACACCAGGACCTGCACTGCCAAATTTCCATGTGTAGACAAAAGAGAGAACAGAGCATTACCAAAATTAACTGACATAGTCTTCTTTTTTTGGACTTTGTGCATAGACTGTTTTGTTAAAAAATCTAGTCCAAGGCTAGGAACAGGAAAGTAGCTAGTGAAAAATTAAAAATTAAGTGCAGGACTCAAAATTAAAACCTGGACCAATCCACAAATTAAAAACCACAAAAAGAGCCATCAACAGAGAGACAACACAATAATCCAGAACACATGTATTTCACATTCTTAACACCACTAACACCCTCTGTGGAGAAGGTCGTGAATCTTCTTCATGGGTTCAAGTAAGTTTATAAACCAAGAAATATAAATATATTATTTAGTCAGTGTGGATCATAACAGCATGGCAGCACATATCACCAAGAGTGACAGTGAAGTGTGTTGTATGTCCAGTGCAGTGGATGGGACTGATGATAATATGTTTTGGAATGGCAATGAAGAGGTTGGGAATGTTAGGAGTGAGTGTGAGGGAGATGAAGGCAATGACTTTGAAAATGGAGACAGTGACACTGATTGGTAAAGGCAGTTAGAATCTGACATGCTTTGTGTATTAAGTATATGCAGTTAATAGTAATATATTTTTTTTTCTTAACAGACATTTTATTTTGGGGGTGTTTTCTTAGAGTCATATTGCATTTAGGTAAGAATACAGTCTGATCCTTCAAAAGTGTACCTGAATAAATTTGTTAAAGTGTTCAGTGATACCTACCTACCTACTTATCTGTCTTCCACAGTGCTAAATGCACTTTGATTAAAATTTGGTATTGGAGACTCTTCCAGCCAAAGTTACAGTTTGATCATTATTCTGATCACATAGTTGCTGTTATGTGATGTAATGTGATGTGATGAACAGAAATGTTGCTGTCTCAATGTGCTTTCACAGTTTGGGTCTGATGTAGTCTGCTCTGCAAAGTGTATTAATGCATTAACATATCTACTTCTCAGGAGCATATAATGTGGAGAAGTATTCAGACTTCAGCTGGTGTCTTGTGGCCTACGGGATGAATCTTGTTTATCACTTTGTAGTTCTACAAATGGTTGCCATTGTAAGTATGCTTACTGTCCACTGTCACTTCTGTCTGCTTGAGTGTCATAGTTTGTCCTTTTTGTATGTATATCCTCTTTGTCTGTGAGGGTAACAACTCCTTACTGTAAAGGCATAACACATTATGAAGTGGTTGGATGTTTGGTCATAAGAATGATGGGGAAGCAGAAGAGTGGAGGAATCACATTACAAGGATCTCCATGAATTGTAACTCCTCAGCAAAAATTATTTGGGTGTTTATATAAAAAATAATGAGATGGGTGGTTAATGTGGCATGTAGTGGGGAGAGGAGAGGTGCTTACAGGGTTTTTGTGGGGAAATATGTGGGATTTTAGGCACAGATGAGAGCATAAATTAATACAGGTCTTCAGAAGATAGGGTTTAGAGCATAGCCTAGATTGATCTGGCTCGGGATAGAGACAAATGGTGGGGGCTTGTGAACATGGTAGTGATACTTGGGGTTACATAAAACTGGAGGAATTTCTTGTCTGAGGAACTATTAACTTCTGAACGACACTGCTCCATGTAGTTGGTAGGTTGTCACTTGGTCAGTCTGCCAGTTTTACCTTCTTTTATCATTTTCTTTTTTTCAGTTGCAGAAATCATCTTAATAACTTTTGTATTTTTTAAATTTTAAGACATATACAGTAACATCCAGAGAAAATGCCCTAACAATGTAGTCTTTGTTTTCATTAAATGTAATAAAATTTTCTTGAATAACCTTCACACATTAAAAAATTTGAGGCATGCAGCTATTTCATCACAGGATTGGCAGCAGTGATGGGGAGCTCAGTCATGAAGCTGGCAGCACTGCTTATACAAATACTGTCTTCCTTTTGCATACCTCTAGTCAGCTTCAGTCCACAATGTAGGAGTGGATGTTTATCTGTGACATAATGTGCACATATTTGGTTAGACATCAGTACTGGAGCCATGCATGTATGATCTTTCATGGGCACTGAAAAAGGATAACAATATATGATGGAGAATAAATCAGAAATTTTGCTGCTATAGGAAATAAACATGGGAATCACATTGAAATTGCAGGCCAAGTTTTTATCTCTTCAAAACTATGATGTAAGACTTACTGAGGGTTGTTTTGAGAAAATGAAGCAATAATAGTCTCTTTATTGAGAACCATTCACTGTCTTGAATATGTATGTCATGAAATTTGTAATCTTTTAATATTTTTAGAACCTTCACATGTATTGTGTTTGATTTGTTACATGTTCCTTTCTACTTGCTTTGTTCTTCTTCACCAAACAGAGAGTACTCTACCAGTATTCTTGACATGAAACATATATATGGTGTTTTTGGTACAGATGACACCTGACCAGTTGTTCATTGTAAGTTTACTTGCATTAAAGGTATAGAAGTAATGGAGTATCTGAATCTTAACAATGTAGCCTTTGATGTTGTACACATTTCATGAGTACTAACATGATTTTCTCTGCATTATTTAACATAACTTAATTTATTGAATTTGTGGCATAATTTGTAACTCAACAGATATGTGTGTTTTTGATTGCAATTAATGAAATACCAGCACCCACATCACAACTGCAACCAGCAGTGTCCAGTACTTCTTTTCAGCAACAGCATATGTGTTTGGGCTCCTTCTTGGATCAATAGGCCTGTGTGTAGTCTGAAACAGCAATCATTTCAACTGTATGTGTAGAATTGCCCAATTTATTAAGAGCAATGCTCACAAAATGTGTTCATTTCATCTAAGAATGACATGAGGAATCCCTGGCTTAGAAACATTTGTCCCGTGTATCAGTTATGGGTTTAATTTCTGACTACAGTTGTAGTTGATTAGTCTTTTAATGATGAAGTCATTCTGTCATGTGAAGTGAATAGTTTCTCTAACATAAGAAAGTGAACCCTTTGTCATAAGACATATTACAGTATCATGTATAGTACTTTAACTGTTTGGATTTTCACAGGTGGCTCGGTTTACAAATTTGAGTACAAGCAGTGATTCATTTTAAGCTTGTGCGTGTAAATGTGTGTGTGTGTGCATATGTCCTTACAGTCTCAGCCTGCTGACCAAAAATATTGTATATGTGTATGTATGTATATATATATATATATATATATATATATATACAAGGGTTGGATAAAAAGTAGTGGCAACACTGCTGTAACTTGAAGGATGTGCGTCGGGTGACACTACTGTCGTCTGTATCTGATAGCAGAAGT
>Ga0268261_10001264_pt1 | contig 17170 bp, 14 predicted proteins | sample TergutNc150P1_FD_190353 | JGI IMG/M metagenome (GOLD analysis project Ga0268261, IMG submission 190353) | Nasutitermes corniger P1 segment gut microbial community from laboratory colony in Florida, USA - Nc150 P1 (SPAdes) (version 2) | ecosystem: Host-associated > Arthropoda: Insects >...
CCCCCATCTTATTGAAAGTGAATACTCCATAGAATAATTTGGCAGTATTATCTCTTCATGCTTGATTGATAAGATGTCCTCGAACATATATATTTTTTTTACTCCTCTTGTGTATGTTACAATGCAGTGTAAGATATCTTGCAGTTAGCATTTTGCCCTACGTGTTGCGCTTTTGTTAGTAATTCTATACTTTTTGTTACAGTTTTGTTTTGAACTCTTTCTTCATCATAGAGACTATACACTTTTGTATCATAGGTACCTTAGCCATAAACATAGATTCAGAATTATATCTTCATGGACAAAAATTTCAAACATATCTGATAGTGGGGATATGTGAAAGTTTGGCGTGATTTTATCGCGTTATTTATTAGTCCCTATCATGTCTGGAAAGCAGTCTGTTTTGAGCTGTTGGCCAACACATCAAACAGATTGAATTACGGGCATGCTGGAGTTCTGGTGCATGTTGCCTGCTTTCCATAGTTTAAGATACATTTATCATTTATATCTCTTCATTTTGGAATTTTTTTGCCTTTTAAAACAATTTTGCTTACATCTAGAGCATGGGTTTCCAACCTGCAGCCTGTGACCACAGTTGTAAATTAAGTTATATGCATACGTGATAGCTTCAGAATGTTCTGTAATCACTTATTTGAGAGAAATACAAAACAGTACGATCATTTAATCTAAGTTTCTTTCAAAATAGCCCGCTTGTTCAACTATACATTTTTGCGAGCGAATGTAAAGGAGTTGGAAACATTCCTGGAAGCCATTTTATGAAAGCCTTTTCAGCTTGTCTGTCGCATTCTTAATGATGTCAGTAGCATCACAAAAGTGCCATCCCTACAGTGCTGATTTTTGTTGAGGGAACGGGTAAAATTCAACTGGAGGCAGGTCAGGAGAGTATGGGGGATGCTCCCGTGTTTGTCACAAATGTTTGTCTGCTAAGAAATTCTTGACCAAAACTGACTGGTGTGCTGGAACATTTTTCATGAAGGAGAAGTGAACTGTTGGTTCTCCATTTTTCAGGGTTTTTCCTTCTGCCCGCATCTCTAAGGTGATGAAGGATGTCAGTGTACATGTCCTTATTGACAGTAGCAATTCCTGTAAATTATAGTAGCAAATTCATGGAAATTTTAGAAGCTACCTCATACCATAAAAAATACACAAAATGTAGGGGGTTAGGCATGCCAGCCCACAATAACAGCTGTGCCCCTCACCAAAAAGGGTTGGGTGCCCATGATATAGAGTTTTTAGAAATGAAGAGATTAATGATAAATTGACTGAATAGTTGAGTTGTGTAACACAGGTATGAATTGTCCCATGGCATGTTCATGTAGAACAGATAATACAAGAATTTGAAGAGAGTTGGTGGTGGCTTAATAGTAATGCTGGTGGAGATGACTTACACAGAAGTTTATAGCAGCAATCATGTGTATGAAGATACATGTCTCACTTGTAGCCAAACATTGTATATAGAAAACCATTTTAAGGGGCACGTAATGAGTTAGTTGTACATTTTTACATTTGTTTTCAGGTATTGGACACAAGGGTAGAGGAGCAAGTGGATGATATTAATGAGGTACAGGCTGCAGACGAAGAGAAGGAAACTTCAGAAGGACCTGCCAGTGTGGAGGAAGTCACAGTGCCAAGCACAAGTACAGCCAGCACAGGGCCGACAGAGACGATCAGAGACGCTGAAGAAAAAAGCGATGAAGTTTTGAGGACTGAAGAAGGCAAGATGGTAATTGAATCCCCTGCAAGTACTGCACCAACGGAAGTTGACTTGACACAGGGTGGGGAAGATCAGGCAGAAGAAGATGAACATGAGACGTCAAAAGATAAATCAAATGAGGTGGATGCTGACAGCTGTGAGATGGCTGGCAATGACAGGGAAGAGGAGTTACGGAATGCAGTGATGTTCATCTCCTCTCCAGGACGCGAGGACAGTTCATTAACCCCCTTGAGACCAACTACTTATGACCAGTCTTGCATGCAGGAGGACTCCAAGAGTGAGGATTTGTGCAAGGATGATGCTGAATCCAGGGAAACTGAGGAAAAAGAGAAAGAAGTTTCATCACCACCAGGAATAGTCATATTAGAGGAACGGGAAAATAATTTGAGAAATTCCATGTCCACACAGACTCGGAGCAATTCAGTGAGTGGAATTATGGATGATAGTGATGGTTCCAATTGTGGTGCACCAGAGACAACTCACTCTGTATCAGTGTCATCGGCACAGGAAATCTGCAACAAGCAACATGGACAGCCTAACTCCATGAGTTCAAATGAAGACAAGCAGTCTGCCTCACAGCATCCTTCTTGTGAAGTGGTGGAGGTCCCCAGTGGGAACACTACACCCAGGTTGGATAATAGTGTGGAAACGATACAGCCTGCTACTCCTATCAACCCAGGATCAGTAAAACATACGCCTCCCACGCCATCCCAGACGGAAATCCCGAGTATGGGTGTTTATACACCTGACTCAACCACGAATTCAGTTCATTCCCTCCATGGATATGGGCAGTGTGACTTAGATGTGAGTCAGCTTGGGCTTGAATCACCAACATCCATATCTTCGAATGATATGGCATCGCAGAATTCAGTGGAGCCCCCAAGACCACCATCTGTTCTTCCCCCACAGACTTCATCCACCCACACAACTCAGACTCAGTGCCAGCAAACATACTCTGATTGTGCACAACAAGGAATTCAGTCTCTTCATCAGCATCACCACCACCAAAGCATCCCATCTTCAACAGCACAACATGTGCACATGTCTATTTCACATCAGCAAACTTCGCATTCAGTTCAACAGCAGCAGCAACAGCAACAGCAACAGCAGCAGCAGCAGCAACAGCAACAGCAACAACAACAACAACAACAACAACATCAGCAGCAGCAACAGCAGCAACAGCAGCAGCAGCAGCAGCAGCAGCAGCAGTCTTCAACAAAGTCTCCACGTCAAATGCAACATCATCGCAGCAAATCCACCCCCACACAGCATAAACAGCATTCCAATCCCTTGCAGCAGCATAGGTCAACTCCTCCTTCAATTCAGCATCAACACACTCCAGTTCAGCAGCAGCCGCAACAAAGGCAAAGATCGACCCCACCATCCGTTGGCCAACACCAGCAGCATGGCACAGTGCAGCACTCAACATCCATGCAGCAGACTCAAGCTCACCAGCAGCTCACCCTGCAACAACAGCAGCAGCAGCAACAGCAGCATCACCAGCAGTCAGGTACAGGCCCCCAGCAGCAGCAGTTGCAGGTGCACTTGCAGCATCAAGTGGCCATGGCACATACTCACCAGGCGGCAGTGGGGGGTGGATACCCACACCATCCACACCACCAACTGGCTCCTTCCCCCATGCAGCATCACCCCCACCATGCAGCGCATGCTGCTCATGCACACAATATGGCTGCTGTTATCTCGTCGCAAGGCAATTATATTGGAGTCCCTCAGATGGCTGTATCATCTCAGGCATTTTCAGCACAGCCTGGCAGTGGAGGGACGTATGTGAGTGTGCCCATGACAACTGTAATACAGCACCGAATGGCCACACAACAGGGTGTTGGTGCTCATCAGAGACTGGGACCTTCCCCAGCATGTGCAGTGTCAACAGCCACGAATTTTGCCACCAACTTTTATATTCAAACAGCAGCTGCATCCATGTCCCATCCGCACTCACACACGCCTGGGCCAATCCCCACACCCACCCCTACACCAGCACCGACACCTACACCAACGCCTGCCCCACAGGTTGCAGCGAGTACTACTGTGCCAGGGACAGTGTCAGGTCAAGCTGGTACCACAACGGGAGCGGCCTCTTCATGCAGTCTTGCCAAACTGCAGCAACTGACCAATGGACTGGAAATGATCCCATCTGCTGCGTGTGGCACCATGACGCCTCCTCCATCCATGAACCTTACACCACCACCACCTATTCCTACACCACATCATCCACATGCCACCATGACACCTCCTCCATCTGCAGCTCATCAGATGCTCCAGCAACAAGCTACAAGAACACTATCCACACCACCATCATCTATTCCTACAAACCTTCCAGCACAGATGACTCTTGCAAATTATCATAAGTATTATCAGACCAATATGAATGTTAACAACCTTGGCACGGCAGTGACACCGCCTGTCGCTGGGTCTACAAGTGGACGTTCATCTCGTTCAGGTGGTGGAGGGAGTGTGGCGGCAGTACAGCAGATGCAGGCTGCAGCAGCAGCAGCAGCATCATCACGTGTCAGTCCAAATGTAACCATTAATCCAAACCTGATATCACAGTATGGAACTTTGAATGGTTATCGCATGGCAGCACAACAGACACCTGCAACAGTGACTGGTTACATCACCAATACAGCGGCAGCAGGATTTATCAACCAGGCGGCTCAGATTCCAGTTCAGATGGGGGTCATGAACATGGCACAGACTCAGTACCAGGATCCTGCCGCCATACAGCGGGCGGCACAGCAGAATACAATGTACACAACTTACGGATATATCAATGGCAGTCTGATGCAGCCTATGCGTCGGTAGGCACCACCAAATAGTCTTATGGTTTTAGGTCTGCCATGTGTCACTGCCGTTCCTACCAAAAACTGTTATGGGTGGATGGGGAACATCACGGAATGTTGACGAGGCAACCTGAAAGGATTTTGTTGTGCACATGCATATAAACTATAAGTGATATGGGTTTGTATTCTGCTGACTGCAAGGGAATTTATCAAACATAATTGTGTATATACAGTGAAGAAACTAGTTGTTTAACCTATAATACAGCTGGTAGCAGGACAAGGAAATCATTTCTTGTTCCGATATTTCTTTTGAAATTTAGAACATTGAGTGTGCCTAAATTATGTTTGCACATCAGAATGTTTTTTTACAGTAAGATCTGATTCACACTTAAGCACCTGTAGAATCACATTGAGTGATTTTTGCTTACATATTTTAAGTGGCTATGAGAGTTTGGGTATTAATTTTTTTTTTTTGCTGTTCCTGATATTAGCAAATGTCAGAAGATTGCCACACACACACACACACACACACACACACAAAAGGCAATAACAGTATACTATAGGAATATTACATTTTCAGCTTGTATGTTGGTGGTTTCCTTTTAACTGCATGAGAAATATCTGAAATACTATAACCATCATTCATTCATTGCATTCTACAAATATTTGTTCATGCTTAGCACTTACTGAAAACATTCTCATATTAATATTTGGGTGTTACGTGAATCGTTTCAAACATTCAAAATTGATAAGCACAAAATGTTGGGTGTTCGGTTTACAAAACTGTGAACACTGGTGACTGCTAAGGTAAAAAAAAAAAAGAAGGAAAAAGGAAAGTATAGTTTCAGTTGGCAAGTAAACGTGTAACACAGACTGGAATGATACAGCATTTGTTGGATTTTTAAATGGTTTTATATCTCTTGTAAGAAAGACTGTTCTTAAGATTCAGGACAGGAATTTGTTAAGACTGTGATTAGTGATAATTTTATGGCTAAAGACTACTTGTATATTTGGGTTTCATATTGAGAATGTTTCTATTGAATGTGCATTTGTGTACAAAGTGGGGTATGTGGATTGAGTGTGAGTGAATGTACGAGAAAAATCTGATTCAGAAAAATAGTTCCCCAAGGTACAAATTTTTTCTGCATGTGGGACCTTTTTATATATGTAAAAAGATTATTATAATATTAGTTAGTTTTGTTTCTTAAGTGTGTAATTTTGTAGGATGTCGAACTATGAGGTGTTAGGTGGTGCATTCAGAGACTGTTACAATCTGCAAACTGGCAGAGTCAGATATCAAAATGGTGGGAGTCGTTGAATATTTCTGTTGCGTTTTGTTGAGATTTATGGTCTGCACGTGAGAAGTCCTGGGCAGTGAACGAACTGGTCTGTCCCTGTTTAGTATTCAGTGTATTTCTTGTACATGTGGAGGCGGATTCGAGCTGTCCGCCGCTGTAGGATAGAGCAAAAGCACAGGTAAATTAGCTTGTTGTGCTATCTTATATTTATATGGGTACAAGTGATATTAGGTATACAAATTAAATATTTGGCTGTAAGCTATATTTATCTAAGTTTTTGTCTCTATCTGTGTACATTTCTTACAATAATTATTTTTATGATAATGAGCAAGTATGTTATAAGAAAAGAATAAAAAACCTAACACTTAAATTTATGTACAGAGTAACCTGAACATGTGGCACCTAACAGTCAAGGGCACATGTTCCAAGACTGTATCTGTGAAAATAACACACGTAGTTGTCCTACCTTAGAACGCATTCTTTGTTAATCTATTCCGTAGGTTGCCACGTAATGGGCTAGAAAAGCTGTACATATGCTGAATTAAAAAGCTGTTAATACATTCACAATGTTAGAAGAGTGTTACTTCCCTGTACTTCAGAATCACATTGTGAAATACACAGGGTTATCAGGAGACTAAAAACCTATTGATGACATTTGCAAAAAAGAAAAACCTGTGGTGAGGAAGAGACTTCAGAGTTTATGAGCACTTCCTTCCTAATACCTATTTTATCCAGATACATAATGAACCTACCATATTTTAATTTTTTTATTGTTACATTAATAGTGGCTCTCACTGATTTTGTCTAAGGTCTCCATCAGTCATTGTCAGTGTTTATGAATATGAATAATACAGGTCTTTTATTCTGCTCATCATACTGACAGTGTGTATTTTAAATTAATACTGAATTGCATGTGTGTGATGTTATTTTAGCTTGCATAAAGGAACTTCAGTTGACTAGCTGATCAGCTATTGGCTTCTCATGAAGGACTTACTTCATGGAGTTGATTAGTTGAAGAGATTTCTGAGAATAATTGACATAAGGCTGTAATACTTGTCATAAATACTGGCAGTAACTGAAGAAGAAAAGCAAGGGAAGTTTCATAGTTTATACAGTATAGAAGTCATTTTCCTTTACAGCATCACTAAAAACAAAATAAAGTTCGCTGTCAGTGTAATACTTCTGTTCTTTCTTGTAGACTGGTGAGTGACAACCACACAGATGTCGCATATTGTTCAGGCTTTATTTGGAGTACCTACGAGTCCTCTCTTTAGTTCCCTTACATCAGGTTTCCATGTGTTAGGTTTCCAGGCAAATGCTGTAATTAGTGTCCACTATCAAAGAGACCCACATCCCAGGGTGTTCCCCTGTAGGTACTTGATTTAGATGTTCCAAATCATATAGCATTGCTGTGCCTCATACCAATTCTGAGGTAAGCTTAAATTAATCTATTAACAATGTAAAACATTACGAGTTAAATGGCAGTGCCTGGTGAAATCACAAGCACATTGTAGTTGCAGTAGGATGTGTCATGTTCATCTGTTGCTGGACATGACACATTGTGTGCTGGAGTTGTATTGTTCTGAAATGACAATTCCTGCTTCGCAGCCAATGATGTATCTTCAGGAACCACCAGTAGAACAGTTTTCATAAAATGGCAGTGTCATTCATTCTTCAAACCTGTTGGGTAACAGATCATGTACCACAGTGAAAGCCCTGATATTGGCTCAAGTCACGGCACTGAAATGGCCTTCCTACCTGTGTTCACAGATAGCATGAGGAAGGCCTGTGTCCACAGGCTTGTGTAAAAGGAACTCATTTGCAATGTTGTGATGTCGTGGCCATTTGCAATTTTGTATGTGTGCAGATGATTGTCCATGCACACTTTGTGAGTAGTGGTATGTATGCAATTGATTATCACAAAATACTTCAAGGACTCAGTTGTGATAATTCCAGTAAAAGGTAAAGCAATCCCATTACAGGCCTGGACAGGCCCTGAGGGTTCCAGGAGGTTAAGGCTCCCAGATTTCAAGACAATCGGCACATAAAGGTGGTAAGGTTGTCAGCCGTACGCACCGGCCGCCTTTACCCCCAGGAAACATTCCTGGTACTCGTTTCTGTTAGAGGCTGCGTCGACCCCAGGGCCATAGTGCGGCCGGAAGGATTATGTCAATGAAAAAATCCAATGACACCATCGGGAATCGAACCCACGACCTTCCGGTTTGTAGCGCAGTGCCTCATCTTGCTATATATATATATACACACACACACACACACACACGTGCGCGCATGCACGCGCGCGCGCGCGCACACACACACACACACACACACACTCTCTCTCTCTCTCTCTCTCTCTCTCTCTCTCTCTCTTCTCCATAGCATTTGTTCCACAGCTGCAATTATGGCATCGTTATTAGCCAGTGCCTCTACAGTCTGGGCTGCATTTACCAGTGCCATACACTTCCTTTCTCATAGGGGGACTGCCACAGTCATCAGAGCACAATAGGATCTGGATGTGATAAGGGAACCATGCATATGTCCATGCACTGGTAATAGCTTAATTTCTACAGGCACTTAGCATCATCATTATGTATGTGTATTCCATTATCAGTCAGTAATGACTGATCTGTGCTGTGCACTATGTGTCTTTGCATATGTGTAATAATGCTATTTGTCATCTAAGAAGTGTCCTGCCCCATCTGATGGGGATATGTATAATGCTGTTTATCTGAAAATTTTTCCAACAGTATGCACTATGTAATTTCCACAAGTTCTTGTAAAAATCAGGTATAGTTAGATTCTATAAGAACTTTTTAAAATCACTATGCAGTGTGTATTGTGGGAACAATTGTTAGATAAATAACTTGATAAAAATGCATGGTGTAAATGACAGTGTGAAATATGTTGTATAATATTTTTTGGCTTACATTTTTTTTTTAACTAGAAATCTCTGGTGGTCTTAAGTGCAAATTTCCATTCACTCTGTTTATAGCAGGTAATAAGATTAAGAGTAATTTTTAGGAGTGTTTGCAAAATTGGAAAAAGTGATTGTTTAGCTTTGTCATGTCTGTCTCCATCTGCCTGTCTGCATGGAATAATTGGGCTCTTACTGGATGGATTTTCATGAAATTTGATATTTGAGTATTTTTTGAAAACCCTTCAAGAATTACCAAGTTTCATTAAAATGTGACAAAAATAATGGGTATTTACATGAATACTAGTATACATTTTTCATCATATCTCACTCAGTTCTTCATAGAATGAGAAATGTTGCAGACAAAAGTTGTAGAGCAAAATTGAAACACGTGTTATGTTGAACAACTTTTTTTTTAATCATGTAATTAATGTGGAAAAACGTAGTGCTGGACAGGCCACAGATGACAATATGATGCGCATTGCATGCTGTATACCAGAGGTTACAAACATGCTTGAAATATGTAATGCTGCTTTTCCACTGCAACAATAGTTGCACAAATGTGCCTGAATGTTATGTTCACATATGATTATCAGCCGAGTAAAGAGTATGTGGGTGGACACAGCAAATTTGATGTTTGGGAGTTGGTACTTTTCTGAAAACATGAAAGGGAAATTATTGGTTTCTGAAGGTAGGTTCTTCCTTGTATTAATACCGTGCACAGCTGAACTTGAAATTTTGTTATTTGTAATGTAGTTTATTAATGTATGTATCCATGTGGAAGAGAATCTGCAGCCACCAGACTTGGACGTGAATTTCTAGGATTTGCATCAGCAAAGTTACCAGTTTTCTTTTGTACAGAATGCTGTCAAATGAAATACCCCCCCCCAATTCCTTCTTTTATTATGGAGTAACAATAGGCAAAACCATCTTGATAGTCTTAATTTGGCATATGTGAAACAATGTTTAAGTTGTGTAACATATGCCACATGATTTTTCTAACTCAGGTGGTTATCAGTTTATAAAGCAAGGGGTTTTGTATATACAGGCTTCTTTGTACATTTTATGTATAAGCAATATTTTTAATGCATATTGTAAATTATTTGTTACAAATTTTATTATACTTGTATCTAGATACAGGACCAACTTAAGGGCAGTAAGCCGTTTACTGTGTGTTTGACATTGAACAGATATATTCAAAATTATTGCTATAAATTATAACAGAAGTGTCATCAGCAAATGTTATGTATTGTGATAAGGTATTTGTTGTGGAGGAAGGTCATTTATGTACTTCATGAAAAGTAAGGATACTAGAATGGAGGCTAGGGATTACTCTGTTTTATTATTCCTAAGTTTGAGGAAAAATCCTGAGTTTCATTAAATTATTTTCACTTTCTCTACCCTATTTGGTAGGATCTGGATTAGTGCCTGTTCATTGGATGTGATAACAGTGCAGTATAGTTGGCAAGTTTTTTTTTTTACTGTACATAGCAGCTTTGGCCCAATCGCAGAAAATTCATCCGTGGTTTATACTAGATTTGAATACCCATTCGTAGCTTGATGGCAGCATTCAAAACCGCCCACCACTAGTCTTCCTACTGAGTTAACTAAATGTGGTCAACAGCCGTCCTGTTTCTTCAACATAGAGTTACGGTGAGGATACCGTGGGTGTCTCATAATGTTCCCATCAAAATGTCGACCCCAGGAGGTTCAAGGTCTACCTAATCAGAAATCTCATGAACTGAGACACCATTAAAGTTGTCCCTGTGTACACCATGAATGCGTATGGGGGAATGGTGGTATAACTTAATGCCGTTTTAATCTCAGCAGTTACACGTACATGGAAGTGTTGTCCGTTTCACGCCCCAGCCGCTGTACCCGCGGAGAAAGATGTGTTACACATTGAAAATGACTATTTGGGCGCTTTGGAGAAAGCATTTTTTCCCTGCCAAGAATGTAGCCACGACTCCAAGGTCGTCCATTAAATTGCCGTCACTACACGATTACGATTTCCTAGACCCTCCGTCCAGGTTGTAAGAAGACGGCAGTGTGCACAAACTACGAACGTAGATGAACGTGAGTGATACGGTTAGTTTCCAGTAGGCTTGTTAGCTTCTCAAGAAGGGCTCTACTCCGTGGAGTTGCCGCGAACCCACGTGATAGGCAGTTGGTAGGTTCCAGTGATGTTCGTGACAGGCTTCAGCAGGGCGCATTTAGTAGAATTTTCGGGAATCCAAAAAGACTTTGGGATCAGATCCTGTAGGCCTTAGTATGGGCTGCCCACCTCAAATCTGGCGCTCCAGGAGAAGCAAAAACATTAACTTCGTAGTACCATATCCTGCCATCTGTTGTGCGTTTTACGAATCAGGTTATAGGAGACTACTCCTCAACATCCGTGTTTATAAATTGAAGTTTTGAATGTCAAACGTTTGAAGACTTCCCGGTATAAGGAATGTGTTCCAATTTGTATTTATAAAATAGTACCCGGATTTGCTAATAATTTTCAAATATTGTAGGATTAGATCATAATGGCGAATCTGGATTTGCAGTTCGAGGAATTTATGAGAGAGGTTAGTACATTCACGAGTACTGGTTTATATTTCAGTTAACAGTGAAATAATAAGAGAGAGGCTTCTCGACTTTCGACTGGCTGTTTTGCATGATTAGTGCTGGGTTAAGACGCATGTTTTCTTTTATTTGCGTTTAAAGCCGCTGTCAACTGGTGAGTCTCCAGACACCAATTCAAGCTCAGGGCAGGAAGCGAATTTGAATGAAGAACACCCAGTACCCCGTAAGTTTTGGTGGATGAAAGAAAGATCTCAGGCAGAAGTTGCCAGTAATAGAACTTCCATCAGTGAAGCCTCTGGTGATAGTCCTCAGATGGAGGGAGGTTCTGCAACCATTCCACCAACCATTAAGAATGTGAACGTCGCAGAAATACCGGTTGTTGCATCCCCAGATATATCATCGTCAATGGCAGAATTTCTTGAGAAGGAGAAATTATGCAAGGTAGTTAATAGTGGTGAAAGAGTTAATTTCCTACAAAATAAGTGACTGCACCTACCATCTGCATGTGAAGTATCTGTTGTCCAGTCACTGACTTATAAATGCAGTCATATTGTAAATTCTTCCATTCATACAGTATGATTTATATATAAGAACTGTTTGGGTGTACAGTGTTTATGTTGTAAATTCTTCCATTTATGATTTGGGGGCTCTGCTGCTGTGTAAATGAGGTCTTCACTCTTCTGGGAAGTTAACGATGTTGATTGGTAGTTAGTTACCGACGTTTTGAGGTAGTATGTTGGTCTAATCTCTGAGGGTTATTCTTCTTGGCCTGCTTGACCTTCGAAGATGGGACCAGTAGGCTATCACAAAACACTGGTAACTAACTACCCATCAATGCAACATAACATCCAGAAGAGTAGCGACCTTCTTCCCTGTCTTCATGCAGTATAGTATATGAACAGCATGTTTAATACACATTTTTCATGGTGCTGATGCAAGTGACGGTTTCCTTCCATTTGAAGTAATGTCCTGTAAGGAACATTGTGCTTATTTTTCTGGTCACAGAATTATGCCAGTACATAACACCTATAGGCCTTTGGATTGTCTATGTAAACACTGTCCAGGTTTTGGTCCAAATGTTAGGAAGATGTACATTTTATTCTTTCAGCACTATCTAACAACTTTTGTTTTTACAGAATTAAATGTATTTGTGATTGGAGCCATGTTGTTCTTCATTTTTGCAAATTGTGACTGCATATGTCTGTCTCTTAAATAGGGTTTTTATTATGGTTGACATAATTATTATGCAGTATTTCATCATCATCATTTTCAGGAAGGATTAGGTTTGATTCCTGTTCCTTGTATTCTCAGAATGAAATTGGTCCCTCCATCTCTTCGTTGGTCGTCCTATGTGTCTCATGCAGTATTTAAACCTACCAAACCAACAGCACACATCTACACCCTTGAACCTATTACATAGTTTATTTTTTTGTTACAGTTTATTCTAACTAATATAGTGAATTTTGTCAGTGGATTTTAAAGCTGTGCCTACTGCTTTTTATATTCTTGTGTTTACTGTGACAGGAACTAAGCAGCAGTATGTCAGAAATGGACAGCCCTGGAATGGATTTAGAATTTCCGGGTGATGATGTTACTGATGAGGAGATTGGTAGCATAATGGAGCAACTAAGCCAACTGGCTGGCAGTGCAGGTGAGCATTTGTTGATTTAATGTTTGTGTGTTTAGTTTGTTTACTTTTTTTACTTGCATAATTTTGCTACATTGGATGCAGTGTTAGGATGAAATAAAAAATGGAGGAAACATTTGTGGTTTGTATTAATATGTTTAGAATCTCCCACCATAAATGTATTTTTGCAGTGGTTTATATCACACTGACGAATTGTTTATGATAGTATGGTGTCAGTCGCGGTGGCACAGTTGGTTGAGGCACTGCGCTACATGCCAGAAGGTAGCGGGTTTGATTCCCGGTGGCGTCATTGGATTTTTTCATTGACATAATCCTTCCGGCCGCACTATGGCCCTCGGGTCGACTCACCCTCTAACAGAAATGAGTACCAGGAATGTTTCCTGGGGGTAAAGGTGGCCGGTGCGTAGGGCTGACAACCTTACCACCTTCATTTGCCCATTGTCTTGAAATGTGGGAGCCTCAACCTCCTGAAACCCTCAGGGCTTGTCCAGGCCTGTAATGGAACTAAAAAAAAAGTATGGTGTCAGTGGAGAACAGATTATTTAACATGCAAAGTTAAACTACTAGAAATACTAGTAGTTTCATGTATATTCAACCATATCCATGCTAAATTGTTCTTTATCACCATGACACATTTTCAGTTTGTGGATGGTGGCAGTGGCCTCTTAGATGTTAATGATAGCTGTAACAGATGACAAGGTTAGGTCTTCCAGCTGGGAGCTTGGGCATGGAGCTTACAGTTCTTCACCTTTGAAAACTAGCATGTTCCAACAAGTTATACAGGGCTTCGGACTTGTACGTTTTCTTTGAAAGTACTTTATTTGCTGTTGTGAACAAAGTTACGAATGTGACATTTGAGATTCTCTTGGCAGCAACTATAAAAATGATTGTCATCTGGGATGTGATGCTATATAGTTTGTGTACAGGTTCCAGCATTTTGGAGGACAGTAGATGAGGAATGTTTTCGCATGCTAAATATTACCCAAACATAGATGCAGAAACTTTCTAAAATCTGCAGAGAAACTGATTATGTTGGAAACATATGGTATTACCTCATGACCTATCATTTGTCTTTCCCCGTTGCGTGGATTGATTCCAGTCACAAATATGAGTAACAGGATGTCACTGAATTTGTAATAAATACCAAATGTTCTGTTTCATAAGATGGCCCCCACCCCTTCCCCAGAAAAAAGTTACTAAAATCATCCTGCATCTTAACACTGATGATGTATTTTTACATACGTGTAAGTAGGCTGTTAAATCTGCAAAAATACCTTGCTAATTATAGGGTTCTTTTTATCACTTGTAATGTCTTATCAGGCAGGAAATATGGAAGTTTATTAACTGAATAATCAGTGACCTGCTGACACTTTGTTTTCATTATGCATTTCACAATACATGTAACATGGTGGCTACCAAAATTCAAACAAGGAAAGGAGGTGCCATCAGTATTGTGATTTCTATGCAGCAAAGCAGATAATAATGTGATGTTAAAGGGAAAGGTAAAGCTCACCCTAGAACAGGCAATGAAATTCCAGAGGGGGAGTAGAGGTATAACTCTACTCTTTCTTTACCCTTGGTGCCAGGTGGGTGTGGATGGTCAACACCATGCTCCAGCTGCTTTACCCCCAGGAAGGAGACTCGGTACTCAATGTAAAGGAGGCTAGGTGGGCCTGAGGGCTGGTCTGGACAGGGGTGGAAAATCTTAGCCCATTGGGATTCAATTCCTTGACTGTCCAGCCTATAGTCAGTCAAGTAACATGATGTTATACCTAGTAAAGTGTTGTGTGCTTCAGCATATTTTTTATTCAATTAATCTAATTAAAAACTGTCAGCAATTTTGTTCTAAATTGACAGCCAGTATGTAAATAGAAGAGACTGGATAAAAGATAAAGTTATTCCTGTCCACACTCTGAAGGCATATGGGGGAGAGTGGAGATGTAGCTCCACTCATTATTAACCTCGGCAGTAGGTGGCAGTGAGTGGTCAGCCGCACACTCCCACTACGTTTACCCCCAGGGAAAGAGCCCCTGATAGCCACTGAATTGGAGGCTGGATGGCCCCCAGGCTGATCTAGATATTTTGGAGAAAAGAAAAAGCTCTGTCCTTTACTGGGATTTGGACTGTGCTTTGTCCAGCCAGTAGCCTAGTCACTGTACAAGCTATGCTATCTCAGTTCCAAAAATGAATGGGTAGAATGTTATATTCACGTGTACAAAACGTAAGCAAAATTATGTACATTTTGGTTTGTTTCAGATGACAGTGCAGCTGATAAGAGTGTGGAGGAAATCTTAAAGGAGGCTGTACAACTTGTGCGTGAAACATCTCACAGTTTCTCAGGGCTTGGAGACCACAGTGAGCTGCTTATTTCACCAGTAGAAGAAGGTCTAGCAGTCAAGGGCACAACTGTCAATCCAGTGTCTGCTTCCTCAGCTAATAGAGAAACAGATAACAAAAATTTTATTACAGAAGGAAAGGGCAAAGATGGCCAAGTTAATATTATTGGAGCACACACCATGTCTTTGTCTCCTAGGACAGTAACAAATAAATCAGGTAGTGGGAAAGCGGGGAACATTAGTGAACAGCTGAGAAGCAGTACGTTACGTTCTACCAAGGTGACTTATAGGAAAACAGATACTGGACTTGGTATGCAAGAAATCAGTGGTGTTAAGTTTCATGATCCAAGACTAGTTACAAGTTCAGGGACGCGTGCAAATGTTGGTGCAAGAACAGGTGATGGAGGGACTAAAGTAGGAAGTGTGATAGACACAAAATTTGAAAAACATTTAGGAAGTCATTCAGGTAGTGTAAGTAAAAGGAAGGATCTACTAAAGAAAGAAAAGACAGTTACGTTTGAAGACGGTCTGTCCCTGTTTCCAAAATCATCACATTACATTAGCAGGAAACAGGAAAATGTACAACAAACTTCTAGTCACAAATTACAACAGGAGGAAAGTATTTCTAAGGGAAAGTTAGTTAAGGTATCTGAAGAAAATGATGACTTACATGTTTTTGAAAATGTCACTCATCAACAAGGCTTTGCAGATGGACTGTCTGTGAGAAAAGAGAAACATGGAGACCATCTTACCAAAGCGTTGTCCGTTTCACCTCCATTGATTCAACATGGTGACAAAGTGGCCGCTCCAGAGGCAGTCTTGCAGCTTATTGACAGTGAAATGAGAAGTGAGATAGTCGCAGCATTACAGGAATCAGACAAAAGTCCTAGTCAGGTGTCTAATTATTCATCATTGAATGTATTAAGAGAAACGGACAAGAGATTTGTTGATGGTGACACCACCGGAAGCATAATGGTAGATTCGCCTCATGCTGTAGGTACTTCTTTTCTCAGAAATTCTCCCTCCCTTATATTGGAAGAATCAAGTGTATTGGAATCTCTCTCAAGAGTGAAAAAATTGAAGGATGCTAGTACATTTACAGGAGAATTACCTGGAAGACAGTCAAATGACAGATGTATTCAAGTGACAGACAATTCAATGGCAGAACGTGTTGCCAGTTTGGAGAAGGAACTGCTTCAAGAACAAAACATGTCACTGCAGCTTAAAAGTAAGTGTAAGAAAGTTGGTGTAATATTGATAGCCACTTTATTAAGTTAATTGTTTTAATAGAAATTACAAGTTTACCTCCATATAAAGCCAGCCATGACCTATGCCAGTTCCATCCACCTCCCCATGTCTTATTTCCCTAAGGTCTGTCTTCCAGACTAAATCTCCGGTAGCAGAACCCAGAGGTTCCAACACTGCTGCTACCAAAGCGTGCTAGTGGGCATAATCCCAAGCCAGCATTATCTACCTCCCATCCTCACAACAAATTTTTCTGAACACATCCATACATCTGTCTCTTCAGGGGGATGTTTCTGAAAGACTGTACCATCAACCTTATTCATGATTTTTTTTTTTGTTCCCCATTTCTCTTCTCTTCTCCACTGGCTCTGTGGTGCATGCTGTACCCTGGCCTCCTTCAGGATCCATTTTCAGGCGTCTTTATCCCATGGCATTATTCTGCAGCCTCTAATACCCACTTTCAGCTTCTTTTAACCCTTAAAAGCCTGAATTAAATCCCATCTGCTATTTGCTGGCATTATTAGGAGCTCACCATTTTCTCCACGTTAGCAGGATAAGGGTTAAATTATTAACCTTTAGGCTACTAATGTCATATATATATGGAGCACCCATTCTTGATGTTTCTAGA
>Ga0268261_10001265_pt1 | contig 17169 bp, 16 predicted proteins | sample TergutNc150P1_FD_190353 | JGI IMG/M metagenome (GOLD analysis project Ga0268261, IMG submission 190353) | Nasutitermes corniger P1 segment gut microbial community from laboratory colony in Florida, USA - Nc150 P1 (SPAdes) (version 2) | ecosystem: Host-associated > Arthropoda: Insects >...
ATATGGTAGCGGGATGACGAGGGTTCGTAGTACCTAATTTTGCCGGTAGAAGCTGCCACCAAATAGACGATTGTCTATTAAATTAAAGATTTTGGGAACACAAGGATAAGCTAGCAATCACTCACAGAGTTTCGTCTTTAAATATAAAATCAATGTATATTCTAATCTATAAAAGAGTAAATGTAAAATAATAAAGAGGTTAACAAGTTAGCACTGTACAACAATTAGAAATTCATAGAAAATAGTTTACTGTAAAAGTTACTCTGAAACTGTTAATCTGAACGGTTATTTGAATAGTTATTTTGCCTCTTTATGTTGCGCTTAAGTTTGGAATTTAGTTAAACGAATTTCTAAGTTAGTTCCGAAAGTTACTCATCTCGTCACAATGTTCTAATCAAAAATTACTGAATTAATCACAGTTAATTAAACACAAATAGTTCAACACAGTTAGTACGTCTTACCTTTGAAAATCAGGAGAACGAAGCTTATCATCGCTCAGTAAATCTTTATAATATTCGTGCACTAATTAATTATATTCTTCGTAGATGTAATTCTGATTTTCTAATTCTGATGATATGCGACAGCCGGTACTCTCGTAGTGTAATCGTCTTGATGAGTATTTAGTGAGTGAGTTCAATAACCGAAATCAATGGCATTTATAGAGACAAAATAACAGCTAATGAATTCCTCAGGTCATGCCACTCGCGGGAGTTGAAAGTATTCCAAGTATGAGGAATTGTACAGCTTGCTCTGGTATGCTGTGACAGCGGTAAGCAAGTGACTGACCATTTCCTGGTTTCACAAGTAATAAAACTTGTAGTTTCGAAATATAAATCCCAATTTGAATCTTAACATATTGTTGTTGTAGATTTCGTTACACTATCTACCTGCTTCTGGCCTGCCGAGCATAAACCCACTACACCAACGGCATGACGCTTACCAACAGGGTGTTCGGGCGGGAGTTCACCTGCCCTGTGACCAGCTGTTCGGGTCTCCCCCAGACAAGGAAGCGGAGACTACAGATTATGCAGCCAAATTTGTCAAATGGCTACACAACATCCAACTCTTTGCCCGCCAGTTCCTAAAAGTGGTCAGTGAACCTATGAAGCCCCGCTACATCCAGTTGGCCAACTTGGCTGCTTTTCAAAAAGGCGACAGAGTTTGGCTGTAGTGCCCTAACCTAAAGAGAGGAAAATCATCCAAGCTCCAGACATGCTGTGAAGACCCCTACATCATAAACGTAATCATTATCCAAAGAAACGATGTCATACCGGATACAGCGGCATCTCAGGCAAAGGTGATAGTCGTTCATATGGACAGACTGGCACTATACATGGGGCTACTCGGGACGTGTAGCCTTAAGGAGTAGCAGTGTAATAGAGGGTAACAGCGCCTAGTATAAGGAGACCCGCGAAACTTCTGACGTTAAGGTTGCCAGAACCTTCCCTTCCTATGAGATTCTAGGGGTATCCAGCGCTGCCTGGAATAGTTTAGAATGTTCGAGAATGCGTTAAGTGCTATATAAGGACAGCGAATAGCAAGAATTAAACATTCTAGTCACTGCAACTTAGAATGTGTGGCCTACAGTAGATCGGGGAGAGTGCACGACGGGACAAACAGGAATTCAGCCGAGAACCTGTATACCGTGGAAAGAATGACGCGAATTTGTGAAGAACTCTGTTCGAGAACGGTGTCAGGGCTATGGGCCGGAGTACTGAATGTTTGAGTACGGAGTTATCTGTTGAGAGTGATTATTGTGAGTGCTCTGTGTTTATTAATAACGGCTTTAATTGTTTTATTAGCAGTGCCAATAAACACCAATATTGTCGACGTCGATATCTCAGTTACAATACCTACTACTTCAAAACTCCATATAGATGCACTTGTAATGCATGGTCACGGCATGAGCACGTGAAGTACAAATGTGGTATCCGTTTGCTACTTAAACGGTTATATATATATATATATATATATATATATATATATATATATATATTTACTTACCGACCTACTTACTCCAGGAACCGGAGTCTTTTTCAGGACGATAACAATTTTGTTGTTAGTCAAGAAATTTTACGCATTTTATGGAACCCGAAAGTTCATGACCGCATTCACAAGTGTCTTCTCCCTCTCCATATCATGAGCCAGCTCGATCCAGTCCATACCCACATCCCACTTCCTGAAAGTCTATCTTAATATTATCCTCCCATCAAAGCCTGGGTCTTCCAAGTGGTTTCCCAACCAAAACCCTGTATACGCCTCTCTTAACTCCCATACGCGCTTCATGCCCCGCCCATCACATTCTTCTCGATTTTATCACCCGCAAAATATTGGGTGAGTAGTAGAGATCGTTAAGCTGTTCATTATGCAGTTTTGTCGAATCTCTTGTTACCTCGTATCACTTAGGTCCAAATAGTCTCTTCAACACCATATTCTTAAACACCCTTAGGTTACGCTTGACCCTCAACGTGAGGGATACCCAGTTTCACGCCAATACAAAACAACAGGCTAAATTATAGTTCTGTATATCTTAAGCTTTAATTTTTTGGATAGCACAATGGGGGAAAAAATATTCTGCACCGCATGATAGCAAGCATTCCCAGATTTTAATCTGCTCTTACTTACTTCCTGAATAGAATTTTGATTTGTTCAAGTTGTTTTCAAATATTTGAAATCTTCCACTATTTCAAAGGATATATTATCCATCTTCATGTTGTGACTTCATCCTGCATTCTGATTTCGTGACATGACCACGTACTTACTTTAATCAGCATTTACTTCTGGTAAAATCTCCTTACTAAACACTAACAAACGTTCTGCGTTTTCCTTTAGAGCATATACGCTTCTTCCCAATATATTGACATCGTCAATATAAGCGAGAAGGTGCTGTGTACCAATTAATTCCAAGCCATCTTGGCTTACCTGTACCCTCCTAATGGCGTACTCTTAAGCCAGTTGAATAGCAATGGCGATAGGCGCGTCCCCTTGTTTCAATCCATTCCTAATAAGGAACATGTCAGACAAATTCGCCTACCCAGACTCTGCTCTACGTTTCATTCATACACGTTTTTATAAACCTTACCAGTTTCATGGGGATACCATACTCAGTGAAAATATTATACAAGACCTCCCTCCTAACTGGATCATAAACGTTATTGAAAGCCTATAAGGAACTGATGCAGAGCTTCGTTGTATCCCCATTTTTCTCAAGTATTTGACAAATGCAGAATGTATGATCAGAAGTTCAGCTATTACTTTGAAATCCATATTGATCCTCTGCATATAGAGTTAACCTTGAGAGCAGGACGTTGGATAAACTTTTGTACGTAGTTGGCATTATTGATATGCCCTATATTTATTACAATCTGTTTTATCGCTCTTCTTATATACAGGTACTCCTCGGGCAATTCCTCCTTATTCCAAATAGAAATAATAAGCTTATGAATCTCACATTGAATTGTCTTACCCCCTGCTTTAATAAATTCTACTGGTATTTGATTAATAGCTGGTGATTTGTGATTTTATCTTATAATTAGCCAACTGAACCTAATAGGCACTTGACTCAGGCCCTAGAAGTTATGCCGTGTGTATTTTTCTAAGCCCAACATATCATTAACCTCACGTAATTCAATAGCTGGGAGAAATTTTTCCTCCACCTAGCCAAAATACTGTGGGAGTCTGCAACCAAATCACCTTTCTCCCCTTTTACTATATTAGTTCTCAGTTTGTAACCCTTCTTAAATTCTTTGATGCCGCTATACAAACCCCCAGTATTTTCTATCTTACTGTTAGTTTCAAGTTCCTCAATTTTAGCTTTCAGATAAGCCTTCTTTTTGTTCCTGAAATGTCTGCTAGCTTCACGTCTTACATTGCTCAGAATATCTACATTATTTTTGCTTGGATCCTGTACCTATAGCATTTTAGCCTACTTCCTTCGACCTAAAAAACTTAAACATTCTTTGTCTGCTGCTTCATTTCGTTGAGTCTTGGACTCCCTTTAGCTAAAGTTTTTTTTTATTTTCTTTAATGTTTTTCCAATCACTATTTATGTCTTCGCTATCACTTGAGTTGTCGAAAGCTGCAAACCTGTTTAAAATCTCAATCTGGCATTCTTTCCTAACATACAGCTCATTTAGCTTCCCGAGATTAAATATTTCCCCGTTAAATATCTGTGCTACTTGTTTATTTACTGCCAATCTTTCTGTAACTTTTGCAACCACCAGAAGGTGATCAGTATCACAATAATCTCCCCTGAAATTTCGTACATATAGTATACTCAATTTTTTTCTCCTATCCATTAATATGTGATCAATCTGGTTGTGATTCTTCCCATCAGGAGGGGCCCAGGTTTACTTATGAATGTCTCGGTGCGGGAACATTGTGTTCTTGACAACCACATTTTTTGACGTGGCAAGGTTTAGTAATCTATCACCATTATCATTATTATCCAGATGTAAACTCTCATTCCCAATTTCGGTTTGAAAATATTCTCTCTCCCCACTTTTGTATTACATTTCCCTAATAGAATTTTCATATGGCACTAAGGAAAGTAATTTAAAAATCTGCTCTAAATCCAAATAGAAACTGTCTTTGATTCATTACTTTTCTCCTCACTTGGTGCATGCACATTCAGAAAAATGATGTTACACCAGCAACCTCTCAGAACTATAAACGACGACATATCGCCAACAAACTCTGCTCTCTTAACTGCTGATACTATTCTGTGGTGTACAGACAATCCTGTTACCACTTGATGATTTCCGTCTCCTTTTCCATAGGGAAAAATATATATAATCCTCCGCTCTTTCTGTGCCCCCTTTGTCCAACTTATACTCCTGCACACCTACTATATATAATTTATATCTTGGTATTCCCTGGCTGCTGCCGTAGATGAACCTGCCCTATACAGGCTCCAAACGTACAAAATCTTATATCCCTTTTTCGTTGCTTAGGTCGTACCAAATTGTCATTCCAGGTCAGTGGCGAGTCGCCGTCAGTGTCTCGTCCAGTGTGCACGTGTTCTTGCTGCTCCGCTAGTCGATAACAAGTTCTTCGCTAGCCGGCCGAATCTCGTACCGTTCTGGTCGCCTGATTGACAATGTCGATTAAAACCATACAAAATTCGCATAAGGAATTCAAGTGTTTATGCAGCGTTACACGAAACTTTCTATCACGTTACTAAAAACCGCAAGAGGAGATGCCGTATACGCAAAGTCATGTGCCCATGCAGTACGTTTAACCTAATGTGGCAGGATTTTAAGACCCCAACCAACTGAGCCCTCGGAGTCGCACCAAATAAGGGGAAAGCGCTAGTTCGAAAACCGGGAACTCGCACTCTTAAATTGCCATCGATCGTTTGCGCCGCCGAGCCCCATAACAGTGACACTTGTGGGGGATCATGAACACACATATCATCACAAGGTTATAAATTCATAATACTAAAGGTATATTATTATGAAACTCAATATACAATAAATAACAAACAGTAAGAATGATAATACAAAATTACAAGCACGCCACGTGCTTACGACCGTAACAATTCCTTACGATTGTAGGCTATCGTAAACATTTACAACACAATCTCAGTGCTTACTGGCCACAACAAAATATTACAGCTAGAATGATGTACAGCAGAGTCTCGGAAAAAAATACATGAACTTGACTCGACACAACTGAACAAACAGAAAACTAAGCCAACATATGTGATGCTGCCAGCCTTTCTCCGTGTTCTGCCCCCGCATCAGCTCTTCTATGCATTGTAAATTAAGCTAGGCAGGCGCCCGGTATGCCAAATACAAAACCGAAGCAGGGAATTTAAAATCACCCAATGACAGACCAGTTTTACCTTTTCGACATACGCTCGGGCGTCTGTGTAGCCCCCACGAAGAATCCGGGCAGCAATCTCTCCCCAGCGGCTGGCAAACCAAATTAAGATAACTTCTTTCAGAGGAGTCCAAACTTCGAGTGAATCAGACCCCAGCCCCTAAAGCCACCTAGAAAACTCGAAGAGCTGACGCTCCTACCTTTCACTATCCCTAATAACCAATCGCCAGACGATAGCCACATATATGGAAAGGAGTGGGAGGTGTCCGTCCTGTTCCGGCAATTCCACGTAGCGACGGAATTTGAGCCAGCTTGAGGCGGTCGGCTCACAACAACAACCTTGCGTACCACAGCAGATGCAGCAAATACAAGTGATGTCTTTCTACAAAAAAAATACCGTAAGTACAACTTAAAAATCATTAGACAGTTCATAGTAACTACTTACACCTTACTGAGCACCAACAATACGCCACATCTTTTCCTGCATTACCTGAAAAATTTGAGTCTCCGTGGCAAAAAATAGAACACAAAAAACATCCAAGAGACAACCCCGAAAACCACACACAGAACGTCAAGCAAATCAAGCTACACGATTACTGGCTCAATCAACCACTCCCACCAAATAGTAATAATAGATTTGACGCACCGTCAGACGAAGGAAATTAAGAGGAGGAGGTAAAAACAAGCAGGGACACTTTCAAAGCACCACCCATATTTGTGGCAGGAGTCCAAACATACAACCACCCAAGAAACTATTAGTAACTGTGACGAGACACGATTTTGGGATCAAAATCCTTACCGGTAACGAAGTTATAATCCAACATATATCCCCAGAAAAATACAAAACAATAATACAAGCTGTAGCAGAGAAACACACTGAGTTTCATGGTACCAGCCTAAAGAAGACAGAAGTTTTAGAACAGTCCTCAGGGGAATGTACTACTCCACAGATACAAGGGAAATCAAGCCTGAAACAGAAATGTTTGGACACACGGTAGTAAATATGTTCAACGTCATACAAAATCGGACCAACATTCCGCTGCCATTATTCTTTGTTGACCTCCAACCTAGCGAAAACAACGAAGACATTTATCAAATGGAGATTTTAAACTACACCAAAGTGAAATTAGAACCTCCAATACCAAATAAAAACATACTGCAATGTATTAAATGCCAAAGATATGGTCATACCCAGGCGTATTGTTATCATAGCCCCAGTTGTCAAGTGCGCTGACAGTCATCCTACGAAACAATTCCCGAGAAAATATAAATCAGACAATGTTAAATGTGTTCTCTGCGATGGTAACCATCCAGCCGTCTACAAAGTCATACAAAATAGAACCTTCCCACCCTTACAAAAAAAAAACAGGGCGGAAAAAATCAGAAAGTCCTAACGCAAACACCGGTCAGATTAGACATCTCCTATGCTTATATTCTTAAATCTCAACACAATCAATACGAGACTGCTACTGCACAAACCCATAAGCAAATACCATATCAGCAGCAACCGCAACCACCAACAAGTGACATACAAGAACTGAAAGTCATGATGAAGGGGCTCATGGAACAAATGAGCACCATGCTAAGTCTCCTCACAACACGTGTCTCCAAAACGGCCTAAATCGATACGTAACTAAAAATAGTGTCATGGAATGCTAATGGGCTCTCCCAACAGACTGCAAAAGTTAAAACCTTCATACAAAACCAGAAAGCAGACATCATGCTCATTTCTGAAACACATTTCACCACGAGAATCTACATTAAAATCCCAAACTACACAATATACGACACACAACATTCCGATGGTACTGCACACGGGGGAAACACAATTATTATTAACCCTTATCCTGCTAACGTGGAGAATATGGTGAGCTCCTAATAATGCCAGCAGATGGCAGATGGGATTTAACTCGGCGTTTAAAGTGTTTAAACTGTCATCGAACATCACCTACATGAACACTATAATCTGGAACATCTAAAAACCACTAGCGTCACCATAGAAGAATGGATAGGTCCACTCACAATAGCGGCAGTCCTAAACACAGCGTAAAAGCTGAGCAGTTCCGGAGCTTCTATGCCAGTCTTGGACACCGCTTTCTAGCAGGAGGGGATTACAACGGAAAACACTCCCATTGGGGCTCCCAACTAACTACTTCCAGAGAACGCGAATTATTCAAAGCCATGCAGGCGGAAAATTTATCACATGTCTCAACAGAGGAATCAACCTACTGGCACAGTGACGGAAGAAAAGTGCCCGACCTAATTGAATTCGGTGTTCCGAAGAGAATACATGTAAACAGTCTACTTGCGGAGTCAAGCTTCGACCTGTCTTGGGATCACTCCCCAGTTATCGTAACTATAACTATAATTCAAGAATCATTCCTCAACCCAGCCCACCAACCCTCAGTACAATAGCAACGAAATGGGAGACAATCAGAAACCATATTAGGGAAAATCTTACCCTCGATGTTCCCCTCAGAACCAACAGGGACATTGAAGACTAAGTGCATCGGATCGCGCAAATTATACAACAGGCTGCATGGAATTCTACAACTTACTTCCGCAAATCTCCCAACGCGGATAAATGCGCACCGACGATTAAACAGAAAATCATAGACAAGAGAAAGTTACGAAAACGGTGGCAAAATACCAGGTCGTGGCAAGACAAAGCTAAACTCAACAAGGCAGCGAACGAACTGAAACAACTACTAAACGACCAAAAACAAAAGTTTATTCAAACTTACTTGGAAAGCCTGAAAGCCACAGAAGCCAGGGAATACTCGCTATGGAAAGCCACCAAAAGACTACAGTGCCCTGAAACACCAATCCTCCCACCAAGAACTGAAGGGAGAGAATGGGCAAAAAGTGATACGCAAAAAGCAAAGGTACAGGCAGATCACTTTGCAAATGTCTTTAAGCCGTATAATTCCGAGTTGCCAGAAGACGAAGAAGGGAAATGCTGCATGCCCTTGAAACTCCAGGCCGGCTGGCAACCTCAGTCAAAAAATTCAAACTCACTGAAGTAAGATCTGCGGCAAAACAATTGCACTAAAAAAGCTCCAGGACACGACCTTCTCACAGGAAGAATCTTAAAGAAGTTACCAGATGTCGAAACAAGAGCTATCACTCTCATATTTAACAGTATATTGAAAACCGGGTACTTCCCGGGCCAATGGAAGGTTTCCCTAATTATCACAATTCTTAAGCCTAAAAAGCCAGCTGAAGAAGTGGCGTCTTACAGGCCCATTAGCTTACTCCCGATCCTCTCGAAATTATTTGCGAAACTCTTCCTAACAAGGATACAAGCAATAAACCGATTATACCAGATCACCAGTTGGGTTTCAGGCAAAAACACGCTACTATTGAACAAGTTCATCGTATGACTAATATAAGGTGTGATAAAAAAGTTCCGAGACTGATTTTTTTTACTCGGCTGTGGTTATACTTCTGGACACCGCTGTTTGCATGGTGATATTCTAGAACTTCCTCTCTCCCTGGGACAAGGGATGGTCCCAGCGCACCTCTCAGTCCTTTGTGAGCTTCTGCCGAAGAGAGTCGTGTACCTGCGCCTTGTTATTGTTCGTGCCGCAGAAAGAATGGCGCTTGTCTGTGGCAACCAGCATGTTGCAGGAAACAGAGTCAGATGAAAACTTTATGGGGCAAATCATCACGGGCAACGAGACGTAGGTCTACGGGTATGACCCGGAGATGAAACGTCAGTCTTCGCAGTGGACGTCTGCTGATGATTTCCCGATGCAAAAGAAAGATCGCCAGGTGCGGTCAAAAATGAAAGCCATACTTATTGTTTTCTTTGATATGGAGGGCATTGTTCATTATGAGTACTTTCCACAAGGCCAAACTGTAAACCGACTGTTTTATCTACACGTTTTAACACGTCTGAGACTTGCTGTTTATCGCAAGAGTCCACAGAAATAGGCGGCCGTGGCCTGGGCGCTACTTTACAACAATGTACCAGCACAAACAGCACATTCCATCCAGGTATTTTTGGCAAGTAATGGCATTCCTCTCGTTCAGCAACCACCCTGCTTCCCTGACATGGCTCCGTGTGACTTTTGGTTGTTCCCCAATTAAAAACTGCGATGAAACTAGGAGATTTGAAGACATTGGCGCAATTAAAAAGAATGCGACGAGTACGCTGAACACCATTCCAAAAGACTCTTTCAAAAAATGTTTCCAGCAGTGGCAGGACCACTGGCAGCATTGTATCAGTTCACAAGGAGAGTATTTTGAAAATTATTAAACATTTTTAGCCATTAGCAATAAATTGTAATTTTCACTCACCAAGTCTCGGAACTTTTTGATCAAACCTTGTTTATACAAGCACTGGAGAGTAATACATATTGTACGGCAGGATTCCTAGACATCAGTCGAGCCTTCGATAAAGTGTGGCATGAAGGACTATTATACAAACTAAAAAACATTATTTCCGGACAGTATTTACAAAATCCTCAAATCATACCTGGAAAATAGATCATTTCTGATAAAAACCAGAGAGAAATGTGCATCCCTTCACCCGATTCTATCTGGCGTGCCACAGGGTAGCGTACTGGTTCCACTTTTCTACCTACTTTACACAGTTGTCTTACCTACTACGGCCGACAGCACAACAGCTACCTTTGCTGACGATACTGCCGTCCTAACTACACACAAAGATCCTGCAATAGCAACACGCGGACTACTAATGCACGTAAACAAAATCCAATTGTGGTTTAAAAATGGCAAATTAAACAAAATCAGTTCAAGTTACCTTTATCCTAATAAAAAGACGTGTCCCCCTGTCCAACTAAACAACAAACAACTGACCCAAACTGAAGAAGTAAAATACCTGGGCTACATCTTGACTGAAAACTTTTTTTATTCATTTAATCAGCAATCGGAGTACAATGTATTCCATAAGCTAATGTGCTGGTAAGAGTCCAGCCTGTGGACTTTCTTCTGACGTGATGAGGTTCCTTCCAATGAGGGAATCTCTTACTCCTTATTGCAGGTCAGTTGGCTTTCTTCGTTTCAGTCTCCGTGGGGTATTGTTCCTTGATAGGGATTGTAGAAATGGGTTTGGATGAGACTGTAGTTTGGCTCGGTGCTTGTTGCTTCTTTTGTGGATGACATCTTGAACGGTTGAATGGTGTAATAAGTATTGTATTGCGGTATTTGAAAGTGAGTCTTCGTGATGAAGTGGGGTTCGCTTACAAGTAGGATGTCGATCTTGTTTTGTTTGTCGGAAGAGTTGAACTTCACCCTTGTGCTGGGCAAGGCCGTTGACGTTCCACTGCGCTATCCGAAGGAATTTAGCCATTGTTTATTTTGTTTATGAGCATGGTGAGCATATTGAGGGCCATAGTATTCTGTTGGATTAGTTGCTGGAACATTGCTTTAAACTCTCTTAGAAATGTAGGTAGGGACATGGGTTCGTCCACGTTGGGGGAGGCAAGGGTTGCTTCAGTGCCCCTTAGAGCTTGTGCATAGGTTTTGGCCGAAAACTTACCTGGTGTAAACAGATCTCTGCAAAGAGAAAAGAACTGGACCTTAAACTGAGCAAACTGTACTGGATCATTGGCCGAAAATCGCAGCTATCACTGGTAAACAAGCTACTTGTCTACAAAGCAATCCTAAAGCTTATGTGGACCTATGGTGTAAAATTGTGGGGATCTGCATCAAACTCTAATTCAGAAATCCTGGAAAGATTCCAGTCAAAAGTGTCACGGATAATTACGGACGAACCTTGGTATGTGCCGAACGCCGTGATAAAACATGACTCACAAGTGTTATCGGTCCGACAAGAAGTGCGAAACTGCAGTGTCAACTACCGACGAAGGCTGGACGATCATCCCACAGCCTGGCACAATCTTTATTTCAAAGACCAACTTACAATAGTAGGCTTAAGCGGTATTATCCCACAGATCTAGCAACTAGATTTTAACCAGTACTCTGAAAAATTACCAGAGACCAAAATCAATTATTTGTGACTGAGTTTAACTAGAAGATATATCGCTGGATGAAACTCCTACTTGCCATTGATAGTGTCTGTCAACATTATTGCTGAATGTCTTCGGACAGATTGCAATATTTTGGGAGATAAATTTAAAAAAAGTTCCGTGGCAGTTGTTCATGTTTCGTAACAAAACAAGTTTTTACGGCGAGGAATTGTCAACATATCGCCCAACCCCCAAGCTGGAGGACGACCCCTTGTCGGCCGTCCGCGACTGTTTATTCAATATATTTGCAGCTACCTTCCTTATTGGAGCCGTTCCTCCATGCGCAACCTGAGGACTTGCCATGCCGTGGTGACTGGGACACACATCACTATCATCAAAACAATGTATAAAATTCCAGGTTCACAACAATTCATTTGTTTAAGATTCATAAATTGTATCTCAACGACACATATTTTAATGCTGACATTTAAGGAGATTTTTGTGCTATTTTATTGTTTTAACTACATCACGATGTATTATACTTACTTCATTTACCATAGTTAAAAGAAGTAAAAGTCTTGAGTACTTTCATGTAGCAATAGAATGGTATCCCCAGGATGGCGAAGAAAGCTGAAACACATGTAAGTGAAATAATAAATGTTTTTGTAATTCAAGAATTTGTGTACCTTACTAGTTGAATAAGGGGCACGCGGTGGCGCAATAGGGTCGCGGGTTCGTTTCCCGATGGTGCCATTGGAATTTTACTTTGGCATAATCCTTCCGACCGCACTATGGCCCTGGGACTGACTCAGCTTCTAACAGACATGAGTACCAGGAATATTTCCTGGGGGTAAAGGCGGCCGGTGCGTAGGGCTGACAACCTTACCACCTTCATGCGCCGATTGTCATGAAATCTGGGAGACTCAACTTCCTGGAACCCTCTGGGCCTGTCCAGGCCTCTTATGGGATTGCTTTACCTTTACCTTTACCTTGAATAACTTATTTTAGAATTGCCACCACAAAGAAGAGAGTATATCCCACTTACTGGCCGTAAAAAGGGGGACATATTAGCAAATGATAGATTAAAAAAAAGGACAGAGTCATAGTTGTATTCAATAAAAGTCCCTCTCAACGTTTCTCTAGTAAGCAGTTCTTTCAGCGTCATGGGCATGAAATTAAGAGCAAAATGAATGTTTTTCAACTAGTTCAAGGTGTACGGAATTTACGCGTCCAAGTTTTCCGAGAATTTCCGAAGGTCAACTGCTAAACTCATGTTTGTTTTAATGGGACAAAAGCGCGCGCGCACACACACACACACACACACACACACACACACACACAATAGTACTGTTCTCATTTCCTTAAAAAGTAGCCGAGTTTTTGCATTTCAGTACCATTAAAATATGCAAAAGCTTCAAGACAACACAACTAGTAGAAATCATGACATGTCTACAAACTTGAAAAACCGGCCCCGACAAATTTTTTGGGTGGAAAAAGAGGTCATGATCGGGGTAAAGAGATTGTTTAAAAGCCCTACGTAATGTACCCATTTTGAACTAATGGGTTACCAGCATTTACACGTACGTTGAGGAGCAAACACTTCAGCATTTTTTCTCTAGTTCGTACACTTTGTGAGGTTATGTTTATTTAACGCTTGCTACTTTTTTTATACTTCAACAGACAAGGAATAACATAAATCCAATTCGCTTTCCTTATTTATCATACTGGATTATGTGGATGTACCTTGTCTGTTGCAGCATAAACATGCTGCTACCACCACTACCGTCGCAGGTGTCAACACCGCCAATGATAACGGAAGGAAAGGTTATGTGCGACTACGAGATAATGTTAATCTGGAAAGAAATTCGACTGTCGAAGGCGTGCGAGCCGGTGAGGACAACCAGGAAGAAGAAATGCAGCGTAATTATACTTTGATGGTGTTGTGTAAAGTGTTTTTGTTTGCATTATTTTTAAGTCATGCTTGTTTTGGCGGTATGGAAGAAGACGAAGGTGTAAAATACGCAAATAGGTGTGAAGGTAAATACATAGTAACTGATACATAATCCAATTAAGTGATTGCAGGGATGGTTCCGAAATAGGATTAATGGGAATTTGAATGTCAGATGACATCTTTTCCACGGAATATGTGGTATGCCACAAAATTATTATCGGCCATTCCACGTCACATCGACACCCAAAGTGTGGTTGTTTAAACTTATTTTCGGATTCCATTGTAATTTGGTGAACGTTAGACTTCGTGGATGCAAGTATAATTGCCACATTTTAGCTCCTATGCTTGTAGTTTCAAGCATTCAACACTAGAACAAGAAATGGTGGAGAATTGAGCAGCTTGTAATAATAAATGTAAGTCTGGCCCTAATTGAGACAGTGGGCTCATTTTTGGCTCCTTTTAAAGCCAGTGAAATTGTGGTTGTAATGGGATGTGACATTCTCAGGTTTAATAAAGATGCGGTTTTAGGGTCACCCAGATGATTGTGACTTTGAATTGTGGTAGATGTGGTACTTTAAATCTTTTTAAACAATGTATTTTATGAAGTGTTTATATACTAGCATTGCACCAAATATCAAGGTGGGATCCATTGGCATCTGGAGTTATAAATTATAAGGTCCCATAGGCTACAATTAGGGTTGGGTGCATGCTAACATCAAGTCTTAAATATGTTGGAATTGCAATTTAGTTTGAACTGAAATGTACCAGCAATTCCTCATTTATCACAGCAGTATTGCTTCAGCCTATATGCAACTAACATGTCTTCAGGTTTATTTTAAAAATTGCAGTAAGATTAGAAGATTACACTTGTAATACACCTGAACAACGTAGTCAGTTATTTTAGTTTGTACGGAATTACAAAGGGAATTTTATGTTTATTGCGATCCTTTTGAAGATGTGCGATGTAGAACATACAAGAAAGATTTGAATTTGTGAAGAGTATAGTATGATGGCATCATTGTTGAGTTATTGGAGTACAGGAAGACAGTTATACAGATCATTTATGTGAAAAAAGAACTGGTGCCTAAACAATATACATAACAGTAAGTGAGTATAATAACAAAGCTCTATTACATACACAAAATTTTGACTCAAGGCCTGTAATTCTTCCAAGAATATAAATGTCCTTTGATTAAGGGAGTACACAAGACAAATACCCAATTGAAGAAGTGCAATAACATACTCATCGCAGAGTTTAGACAGCATCCTCTATTAACAGTCAAATTGCTGCAAGAAGTTTAGTATATGAACTATGGAATATTTTTAAAAAGTGTTTTTAAAGTATGTTTTATTATTTGTTTAAAAGTTGGTTATTTTAATTATTCATTTTAAATATTATACAAATTTTCCATGAAACTTTGGATCCCAGAGTGTGGTATGAAGAATGATGACATTGATAATATGATGACAGTAAAGGTTATAGTTGTGCCAGTGGGAAAGTTGCCTGTAGTTGTGCATTATTTATTTAGAAGCTAAGACTCTTGGGAAAGAATGGTTATTGTGTCTTTGCCACATCCAAAGCACAAAACTTTACCTAGAGCTGTTGCAGAAGGTGTCAAAGCATTTTACTGTAGTGATGAGATCAGCAAAGTAAGGTCAGATAAAAGATGTAATTGGTAAGAACAATGGAAAGATACCCATTTTTTTACTAGTACTCTCATTTTTAAGTTGACTCTTCATGAAAAAATGAATGTGGACTTTTCAAAATTTGCTACCCCTGCACCCTAAAAGCTGCATCCTGGCTGAAGCATGTGGAACTCAAAAACATGTATATACAACACATAAGAATGTGAAACTGATGTTGGAAGCTTTTAAACTATCTCATTTAGTCGCATATTCCGATACCTATTTCTGCAGCTACCATCAATGTCTGTGAGTTATATTCTGCAATCCTATGCAACACTGCTCTCTAATGAATGCAAGGAATTGCCCTATCAAAAGTGAAAGACATTCTAGAAAAATGTTTTTGAAGAAATGGCTGCTGAAACTTTTACTTGCACAGAATGATTACTGACACTGCCATTAGAGGCATCATAAAAACCACTGAAGAATTTCTTGACACTTACAAGAATGATCACTCTTGATAACACATAACATTTCTTCTTGGCTTCACAGCAGCGCCATCTTCTCAGCAAACTGAAACCTATTATTAGGCCAAGTGAGTGAGTGTTAAATGTTTATGATTTAGCTGAGTATTGTTTGTGTCTTTGGAGGATGGAACTGAAGAGTATTACTGGAATAATGCTAAGGCAACAGTTCACCCATTTGCTTTAATGGGAACATTTCTGTTACTGTTGTGCATGAAAATTTAACATTTGTTTGAGACTTCCTGGAATGTAATGCTGTTGTAGTTATCTTTAAACCGCATGGACTCCGTGAAGAATGCCACTTTGTGGGAAGTGCTTGTTTGTTTGTTTGTTTATTATACATTCAGTCGATCCATACATGGTCAAAACCACAGGATATAGAATTTGTCATTATAAATTACGTTAGATAGGTTGTAAAATTACAAATATTTACATATAATGTTTACTTATATTATTTACATGTAATGGATTAATGTTTTTTAAAATACAGTAAGCTTAACGTAGTTATGTTATTAACATGTATCACGAGTGAGATATGTGAATTATAGTATAAGAGCATTGTGGTCAGTCCAGCCAGTTCAACAGTCATCGTAAATACATGGCATTTAGGTCGCCTGAGGTAGACCAATGGAGGAATTCTTGTATGGAATAGAAGGATCCAACTAAAAGAAATTTTTTTAATGCCAGTTTGAATTTATTTACATCCCCTGAAAGTAGTTTTATTCTTGTAGGCAGACAATTGTAGATCTTGATGCCTGAAAAGTATGTCCCTTTTTGATATTTGGTTAGCCTTACCAAGGAAGGGTGCAGGTTAGTATTAGATCGTGTATTATGTGGGTGAATATCAGAGTTAATTGTGAAATCCTCCCTATTTTTGGCAACAAACAGCGCAAGCGATAATATGTATTGAGAGCATAGGGGCAGAATACCTAACTCTTTGAATAACCCCCGACATGATGTCCTGCTACTAGAATTTGTCATAATTCTGATAGCTCTTTTTTGCAATTTAAATATTTCATCATTATCAGTAGAATTCCCCCAAAATATAATACCATAGGACATGATAGAATGAAAATAAGAAAAGTAAATTGTCTTCAGGTTTTGGGCATTTAATGTAGGTTTTAGTATCCTGAGAATGTAGCAAGCCGACCGTAGTTTATTACCTATTCGTGCTATATGTGGTCTCCAAGATAATGTGTGGTCTAGGGTAAGGCCTAGAAAATTAATGGTTTGTGAGTTTATTAATCGAATCTGGCCTATGTCAATACAATCTGGGATGTTCGTAGTTGGTTTAGTCGCAAACTGGACTATA
>Ga0268261_10001266_pt1 | contig 17162 bp, 18 predicted proteins | sample TergutNc150P1_FD_190353 | JGI IMG/M metagenome (GOLD analysis project Ga0268261, IMG submission 190353) | Nasutitermes corniger P1 segment gut microbial community from laboratory colony in Florida, USA - Nc150 P1 (SPAdes) (version 2) | ecosystem: Host-associated > Arthropoda: Insects >...
GTCCTTTAGCTCTATGGGGACAATGGATTGCTTGTCTTTGATCATAAAAATCAGCCTCCTGTCTTGGTACCCTAATTATACCGTGACTGAAAGCTGGATTCTATTCGTGTTGTTATTTGACGCTTACCTTGTTTGGAACTCTGACTTTTAGGTTCTCAGATGAAACCGACCGGGATGCCTACGTTCATGTACAAATGCAGTCAGGAAACCTAGTCCAGATTTCAACCAGTTCAAACGATATGGACTGGGATTCGTTTAATTAAAGGGGACGTTCAAAAAACCAGCAATTCAACAGGGGCTTGCTGGTTTTTTGAACCCCACAAAGTCCGTCCGCAAGGATGGGATCTTATTCTCATCATTTTACAACTTCCTAACAATTCGCTATTACTCCCCTAACATTTCGGGTGTAAAATAGGTTTATCAAGTGAAACGAGGTGCTAGGATGAAAAAGTTAATGATGATGGCAACAGCGGCTGTGGTTTTGGCTGGCTGTGCCAATGATGGATATGAAAATGAAGCAGTGAGGGAAATTGCACCAGCCGAAGAAGTTGGTCAGGAAGTCCTTGGAAATATGGAAGTCGCCCGAGATTTTGACATCGATTGGAATAGCGTGACCCGCATCCAAGATGGGGGTTACCCGGCAACAGGGTTTTTATCCCTTGACGAAGCGGCCCGGATGGGTGGGGAGTACCTTCAGGAATTGATGGAGATTGACATCAGCGGGATGACCGTGGCGATGAATTTCTTCTACGGCGACCGCCCGGTCTGGGATGCGTGGGTGCTGGAGGATGGCGCGGATCTTGACACCATCTGGAGTTCGGCCAGTTACACGTTTCGGTTGGATGCCGCCACAGGCGAGCGGATTGACGCCGGAAACTTCGCCCTTACGATGAATCATCCCAACGCTTTCTTGTTTGACAGGTTGGATGGGTTCGACGAGTCTGAAATCCAGGTGACTTATCCACAGCCGACAACAGCGGAGGTTGCCTTTTACCAGACGCTAGCCCAGCATTTTGCCCAAATTCATTTCGGGGAAGAGGCGGTGCTGACACCCCTGACCTTTGAGGATTCCCGATTTTGGCAAAGCTCCGAAGGCTCTGATTCGGAACTATACGATTTCAATCACCTGTTTGGAATGTTGACTTTTAGGTTCTCAGATGAAACCGGACGGGTAGCTTACCTTCACGTGCAAATGCAGACGGGTGACTTATCCCAGATGACAACCAGCCAAAGCGACATTGACTGGGATTCATTGAATTAAGGGAGGATGAAAAAGATGAACTACATGAAACGTGCCATGACCAGCATTAAAAGAAAGCCAGGCAAGTCAGCGGCCTTACTGGTACTTCTATTTGTCCTAGAAAACCTCATTGCCGGGGCGATTTCCATCCAGACGGCGGTTGAAAATACCCAAACCAACCTGATGGCAAGCCTGCCAACGGTAGCAAATATCCGCATGGACTTAATGGGACGGGAAAATTACGTGGTGGATAACGGGAGGATGCCGGTAATCCAGCCCATTACCACAGACCTTGTCAACCAGTTGACAGCTTTTCCCGAAGTGGAATCCTATGACTTTTTCTGGGATGGCTACATTTATAGCCGGCAAGTCCAGCTGGTGTCCCCAACCCCACCAGCCAACGGCTTCCCAGAAGGAGTTTCCGCGGAGCGGTTCCTAGAATGGAGCCTTCGCTCCCAAGGGGTTGATATTGAACAGCTATCCATCCGGGGAGTTGCCCAGGAAGTGATGTTTGATGTCCAGGCGGGACTTATTTCCCTTAGCAGCGGGCGTGCCGTCAATGCACAGGAACTGGCTAACAATTCCCTGGTCGCAGTGGTCTCCCATGAATTTGCCATTCAAAATAACTTACAGGTTGGCAGCACATTCTCCGTAGAAAATACGGTTTGGGACCGAACTGGCGTGGGATGGACCACTGAAGAGAGATACGACGACGAAATCATCCACTTTACGGAGGAATACCAGTTGGAAGTGGTGGGGATTTTTGAAACGGCGCGGGATTTCGACTTCACGGACAACCGCTTGGCGGCCATGGCTTTTCAAACGGTCAACCGCATTTACGTCCCCAATGGATTAGCGGAAAGCTGGATTATGGCGAACTTTGAAGCGGCCCAGGAAGTGGACACCTGGTTAGCAGATGCCACTGAACCCCCAGCGAATATGCAAGCGTTCTTCTCGTTGACCACCTCCCAAGCTGTGGAAGCCTTTGTTGAATTCGGCGACGGGTTATTGCCGGAACTGTACTACATCGGGACGTTGACCGGCGTGTTCGGAAACATCAACTCCTCCATGGAAAGCATGGGTTGGATTGCCCAACTGGTCTTGTACGTTGCGGTCGGTGCCACCATCATCATCGTCACCCTCATCATCACCCTTTTCCTTCGCGACCGCCAAAAAGAAATCGGCCTTTACCTGGCACTGGGGGAGAAAAAAGTCAAAATCATCACTCAATTACTGGGTGAAATCCTCTCCGTCGCAGTCGTCGCCATCGGCTTGGCGCTGGTTTCCGGGAGCTTCCTCTCCCAAGGGCTCTCCCGCCAAATGCTCGAAAACGACTTACTCACCCAACAGGCGGAAGACCCCTCCTTCAATCATGTGACCGGTATTTCCTTTGATTTGGAAGTCTTTAGACCGGCAATGATGTCTATTGAAGAAATGCTGGCAGCCTACGATACTAGCATGACACCCGTAGCCATTTTCCTCTTCTTAGGGGTCGGCTTAGGGACGGTCCTCATCTCAACGGTCGTCCCCCTCGTGTACATCATGAGGTTGAACCCCCAAAAAATCATGCTTTAAAGGAGCGAGCAACTATGAACAGCAATTTTTTAAGCCAATTCGAGGGCAAGGGGTTAGCGGACAAAAATGTCCCGAAAGCCCTAGTGCCAGCCAGTACCCCGTCTAAAATCACAGCCCCAAGCCATGTGGTGGTCCAAGACCAAGGCTATCACAAACGAAAAATCGTGAAAATGTCCATTATGGGTGCGTCAGCAATTATCGTTTCCATCCTGGTGTTCTTCGGAATCCGCCTGATGAATGCCGTGGAAATCATGGACTTTACCGGGCAACCGGTTACCGTAGCCAATCAGTGGGCGCTTCAAAATGGGATGTCCATCCAGCAAAACGAAAGGTTCAACCTGGAATTTGACCCAGGGGTTGTATTTGGGCAAAGCATCGAAGCGGGAGCCAGCCTTCAACGTGGGGGCGTTGTGGTTTTGGAAGTTTCCCGTGGGGCTGACCCTAATGAAGTGATTGCCCTTCCCGATTTTTTAGGCATGACCACGGGGCAAATTCAGACGTGGCGAAACCAGTACCGGATTGGCAATGCTGTTCAAGTCCGCCAAGAATATCATGACACCATCGAAGCGGGCCAGTTCATCGACATGGAGCACCTGCCTGCTGTTGACCTAGAGAATTTCACCCGACAAAGTAGCCTGACCGTGGTGATGTCCAATGGTCCGAGAATGCTTGCCATGCCAAACTACGTGGGCCGTGATGTGGAGGATGTAAAAGCGTGGCAAGAGGAACATAACCTGAATGTCACCATCGAAACCCGCACGGATAACGAAGCAGATGCAGGGGAAGTCCTTGAACAAAGCATCGAAGCCCGCCAACGTTTTGCCACAACGGAAGAAATCATCATCACAGTGGCAGCAGGCGAATTCATCCTCGTCCCGGATTTCAGCCAAATGTCCCAAGATGATGCCCTTGAATTTGAGGGCCTGACCGTGACCCGCCGCAACCGATTCAGCGCCACCGTTGCTTTTGGCAGGCTCATTGAGCAGTCTTTGCCCGCCGGGACGCAAATTGACGAATCCATGAACCGATTGACCGTCACCTACTCTCTGGGCCGCCCATTTATGGAGAGTTTGGTAGGGCAGTCGGAAGGAATGCTATCCGCACACTTTTTTGAAACGTTCACTAGCAGGGGCGCAAGCCTTACCTTTGCAGTCCGCCATGTGGATTCCTACGAGCCCCGCGGGCAGATTGTCGCCCAATCCCGCACAGGGGAATTCGTCGGCATGAACGACCACATCACCTTCGATGTCAGCCGCGGGAATTTAAATCCGCCCGCCCCTTATGTCCCAACACCCGTTCCTGATATGCCGTATGAGCCGAGTGAAGGAGCGGATTATGGTTATGGATACGAATAAAAAAAGAGCCGAAAGGCTCTTTTTAGCGTTCAAAATCAGGGTAAATTTGTTTAAATTCCTCCATGACCAAAGCAACATCTTCAGGCATCATTTCCGAAACATGCTTAGAAATGGTCTTTTCCAAAACGGGATTGTTAAAGTCCCCCTGGTGAGCTTTAATATCGAATAAACTGAAGAAAGGGTACCTCTAATAACTCCAATTCGCCCGAGTAAGCGGTCTTTTTCCGCCATTCCTTTTAGCCCACCAAAGGAGGATACCTTCCTACGGAAGGGCGGGGACCCTGCCAGCAAAAATGCCATGAAGCTCCACTTCACTGCAATGCTCTTAATCTTTATTGCACCGAGGAGCGGAAGGTCGTGAGCACCGTAGAAGCATTTTCACTTCCTCGGCCTGACGAAAAAATCCTCGCTCACTAGGGCAAAGCGAGTTAATAGAGGCACCCTAAAAATCCCCGTTGTTCTTTTCGTACTGCCAAATCAGTAGCCATTAACACCGCACCTTTCCAAATAGCTGTATCGTTTGATTATAGCATTCCGCATTGCAAATAACAAGTTATAGTAGAGCAGTTGAAGGTTGTCGGAGGTTGTGATTTTGGGAGTTAGTGGATTTCTAATAGATAATTTTTGTCATAATTATATAATGAGTTGAATATCTTTTAGAGTAGGCCGAATAATAAGGAGCAGTCATTTCTTTTTGTACAGTTCGATACTCGAAACAACGATAGCCACTGATAAAGAGCTTTCTTTCATCAAGTGATTCTAATCGAATGGTTGGATAAAGGTCAATTGTATTGAAAGGTATCTAAAAATAAATGCTATCTAATACCTTATTAAATTCATAGGCTGATGGAGAAAAGATGCATAAACTCATGATTTTTGTTGTTTTTGTTTTAAGTCTTTCGTTTTTTGTAGATGTTACGACCGTTTCTGCGTATAACAAGGACAATACACGGGAAACAGATATGTCTTATTTAGAGGTTTTATCCTCGGCAGCTATTTTCTTAAACATCGATACTGGAGAAGGTGCGTTATTATCACCTGGAGTAAGTGAATATCAAATCATACGTTTATACAACTTAGACGATGAGGTTGTAGCATTCTACGTTAGAATAGCCGATAATTTTGCTGTCATCAATAACAACCGATATAACCCAGCGATGATTGAAATGGGAGAAGGCGGAAACCCTTTAATTGAAGAGATATTATCTAGTGGCCTTGACTTTCAAATAGTTTATAATAATCCATTTGAAGTAATTAACGTTGCACTCAATTTTATGCCCTATAATGCTTCTGAAATTTTCAAAGGAAATACTGAAAGTTTTCATGAAAATTTTTCTGACATATTAGATGAAGACTTGTATTTAAAAGGACTGAAACAGGATGCCAAAATCATAATTATTGAAAATAACTCATCACCATCACAACGGGTAGTTTTCGGAAGTGCCGACTGGGGCTTTATGGATTTAAGCGGTTTACCTACTGGAACTGTAACTTCCGCAAGTAGTATAACAGGAATCTCTGGAAGCTGGGCAAGAACAGGTGATTTTTTAAATCCGCCTAAAGTCGACAACCACTGCGGATCAGTTGCAGTAACAAATTTAGCATTGATTTTTTCAAGGCGGTCAGGTAATAGTAACCTTGTATATTCAACGATAGCTTCGACGTTTAATTCAGTTCATGCAATTGTTGGAAATGGTCCTAAAGTCACTATTGCCGGTAATGCAGTTACTTTCTTTAAAAATCGTGGCTTTATTTTGAACCATACTTCAATAAGTAGTTCTGAATTTACAACTGCAATTGCTGCTAGTGACAGACCGATTGGAATGTTGACTCAGAGGAATTTAGAGGCTCATTGGATTATAGGCATAGGCTACCGTACAATAGGTGGAGTGACTTATTATCGTATTCTAGATGGTTGGAATAATAGCAATAATAGATTTTTTCGTCCAGGAACAGGTTCAGCTGTTCAAAGCCGAACCGCTTATTATTTATAGTGGTTTATGATGAAAAAATGTAAATGTCTAATATTGGGTATAATCATCCTGTTTTCTTTATTCAACTTCTTAAGATTTATTGATTTGAACGAAGCAAATGTTCATCGTAAACCCGTATTATATGTCTTTGTGGAAGAAATTCATTCCAATTATTTTAGGGCAAGGGTTACAGATCAAACATTTACAGAAGTTACGGATAAATATCTTAACATTACATTAATATGTGAAATTTCTTGCTCGGATTTTAAAGTAAATGATGGACTTGACGTATATTTCGATGGAAATGTTCATACCGATCAAATAATTCAAGTGTCCAAAGTATTTTCCATTCGTGTAAGCGGCCTGCCATATTACATTTAGGGTACCTCTAATAACTCGCTTTACCCGCACTTACGAGGATTTTTCGTCCAGCCGAGGAAGTGAAAATGGAGTGAAGTGGAGCTTCATGGCATTTTTACTGGCAGGGTCCCCGCCCTTCCGCAGGAAGGTATCCTCCTTTGGTGGGCTAGAAGGATGGGCGGAAAAAGACCGCAAATTCAGGTGAATTGGAGTTATTAGAGGTACCCTTTATAATAAATCAAGATATTTCGTTAAGAGGTTGAAGGTAAAAAACCGTCCATCAATAAAAACTATGTTATCGTCATTGCTCTTGTCGGGTAACTGTTTGCAACTTCGGCAACGGTCTTTCTAAACTCCCAAGAGGACAACAATATCCAGTCCGAAGCGAGTGTTTTGAAATACTTTTCAACTAAGGGATTTGACGGGCTGTTAGACGAAATGAACCTCATGGATGGGGATGGCCTTTTATCTCCTGCCGCTGCATTATTGGAAATATTCAGAGGGGTCAGCCCCGAACGGATGATAAAAGAAATCATGGATACTAGCAATTCGGAGGCGGTGCGTGTTACCCTCATCCAGATTAATGAGGGATTAGACAATGATAGCGTAATCCAGGGCATCCTCCCGTTGCTGGATGATGAAAATACACCCTATGAAATGAAAATCAATATCCTGCTTGCCAGCCCGACGGATGTGGAGCTATACGCACGGTTGGCGACCGGTACTGATGATGTGCTGGCTTTCCAAGCATTACAGCTCCTGTTTTCTGAGGAGCCGGAAACTGCAATGGCTATCATTGATGAAATCTTTGCTGACTTTCATGGGGCATAACGGAGCATGTACGGTCTGCCATGATGATTAAAGGACGGTCTTTGAAAAAAAATTCCACCTCCGAGGAACGAAGGCAGTTTATTGAATTAGCTGATGAAATGTTTGTTAGCACTCCTCCGGAAAAAAACGATTTGGTTTGGGATTCCCTTGTGTTGGCCATTTCAAATACCATGGACCGGGAAGGGATTGCGAATATTCTTGAAAATCGTGAGATTGACCGTATCCAGAAAGCAAGGGCCATCGACCAAAATGCTTTTGTTTTGGTGGATATGCTAAAGAAGGTCTCTTCCTACTCGATTTCTCCGTCTTCCACCACACCCTCATTGTTCATGAAGGCTTCAAATGCACCGATTGGAGCAAAGTCAATGTATATTCGGTGAGGATTGCCGTTTTCATACCACAACTTAACAGAGTCGGTGCCTTTCTTGTGCAACCATTCACGAGTTACGAGAGTTCTTTCTTTTAGTCCTAACACGTCTACTAAAAGCCATTGCCCCAAGTCAGCTTGACCGTATCGCTTTCCATTTGGTTTGGTAATAACGTTGCTGCCGGATTGGAAGTTTTTTAAACCATCTCCTGTCAACAAGGCTGGCATTTCTGTTCCATTAGGCAAGACTAATTCAAACTTGACTTCAGGTCTGTTGTCACTTCCTTTTAATTGCTTACGGTTTTCCATAAGTTCTAAGATATTATCTGTAAAGAAGTCAGGGAATTTTTTATGAAATTCCTTTGGTATTGGTATATAAACCTCGTTTAATGGACGTAATGTTCCGCTGCCTTTATTTTTGGAAGCCCCATTCCAAGCATTAAGTCCAGACTTTTCTCCGACCTCTTTTGTTCGATAGGAATATAAAGGCAAATATGCGACAGTAATTTCAACTTCATCTTTTTCAGTTGCGTTGCCTGACATTTCAAAGTAAGAACGCATGAGGAAATCAAAGGGGTCATCCATGATATTGACATCGAATTCTGTTAATTTCGTTGTACCTGGTAAATGTGGGGCAAATCGCATCCAGATTTGTGAATCGCCAAAAGTGTATTTATAATCCTTATGACCATCAGAAAATTCAAAAGAAGAGTCGGTCATTTTAAAATTACATAATTTATCCAAATCGACTAGTGGATAAGTTGTTTCATGGAGAACAAATCGTCCTTCATCCCGAGTAACATAATGGTAAATATTCTTCGACTCTTGAAGTCCTAAACGAATATAGTCCTGTAACATTCGTTCATTTTTAATTTCGGATATTTTCCTTGCAAATGTTTCAATCCCTAGAGTTTTTGACGATTCAATTTCATTTTTAAACCTCTTAAGCTGCATGACTTTTTGATAGGACGGTTTAGAGTTCATCCATGTTTTGAGTCCAATCCCAATTCGTTCTTGTCCAAATACGGATAGGACATCATGCGGTGTATTCCCAATATCCACATTTTTGGCTTGAAAAACTTTGCCGTATACGGTTTCTTGAAATTTAGAATCCAAATATGGAATCATATCTCCCTGTTTTTGCCTGAACAAGTTACTTAATGCACCATATACCTGCAAAAATTTAATGTATTCTTCCCGTTCTTTTTGAGTATATTTCTCCCAAACACTCATCTGCAATTTCCTCCTGTTAATTCGGTTCCTACCGATTATTATAGCACGAAAACGACAGTAAGGGAGAAGATTCCGACATTCCACACAAAATAAAAAACAGATTTTCTGCATAATATGCTAAAAAAGAGTCAGAATAGAATTAAACAATTGTTTCAACAGGAGGGTTATGTATCCTTAGGAAATTGGTAATTTATTCAATGAGTAAAAAAATTTCCCTTTTTGTCATAAAATACTGTATAATAGTAGATACTGATTTATTCGTACGAGGTGATGGAAATGCCTAAATTAAAGGCCATCAGTCTGTTTGCCGGTGTCGGAGGTATTGACTTTGGCTTTGAAGCAACAGGTGAAGTAGAAACTGTCTGGGCTAATGAATTCGATAAAAATGCAGCTATTACTTTCAGGGCGAATCATACTTGTGAATTGTCCACTGAAGATATCCATGCTGTGGATAAAAATAAACTCCCATCAGCTGATATTGTCCTTTCAGGTTTTCCTTGTCAGGCCTTTTCAGTTGCTGGGTACCGTAAAGGCTTCGAGGACGAACGAGGAGATTTATTTTTTGAAACATTAAAAGTTATTAATGCTGCAAAACCTTCAGTCGTATTCTTGGAAAACGTTAAAAACCTAGTCGGGCATGATAATGGCAATACCTTCAGGGTCATTTGCGAAGCATTGGAGGATAAAGGGTACCACATTCAATACCAAGTCCTGAATGGGAAAGACCACGGGAATATTCCGCAAAACCGTGAACGTATTTATATCGTTGGGTTCAAGGATATCCGCGCCCATGAAAATTTTAGATTCCCCGAAAAGATTGAATTAACAACGAAATTGCGTGATGTCATTGAATTTGGGAATCCCCATGTGGAGGAGAAATTCTTTTACTCTGCGGACAAACAGGCTTTTTATGACCTATTAGAGCGTGACATTATTTCACAGGACACTGTTTATCAGTGGCGACGACAATATGTACGGGAAAATAAAAGTGGAGTTTCACCTACGCTGACAGCGAATATGGGTACTGGAGGTCATAATGTTCCTTTAATACGCACTGATGATGGAAGGATTAGAAAGCTTACACCTAAAGAATGCTTTAATATCCAAGGCTTCCCAAAAGATTTTATTTTACCAGAGTTAGCCCCATCGCATTTATATAAGCAAGCTGGAAATTCGGTTGTCGTTCCAGTCATTACCCGAATTGCACAAAACATTGTTCGGGCAATCCAACTAGCTGAGACAAGTAAAATCCAAGTCATCCATCACGGTGAGCATTTAAAATCCATGAGCAAAGAATTTCCAACGACCATTAAAATGGAAGAATCTGCGTCTTAAATATTGAATAAAAGGGAGGTTGCCGATTTGCGAGTTTGTTCGCAAATCGGCAACCTCCCTTTTATTCGTTCGAATTTAATCCTCCTGATGGCATAAAATCATTAAAACGGGTAGAAAGGCTGATGAGTTCCAAAGTGTCGCTGTTAATAATAATGGTGGCGACCCGGTTTCGTTCGTCCAACACTTGAAAGGTCAACGCAAAGGGGATGGTTGGCTCCTGGGTGGCTGCATTCCAAATGACATGGATGGGCCAGGCGGCGGAAAATGCTCCTCGGACCACTTGGGTTTGGTTGAAATGGCGACGGGCAAATTCCATGGCGGCTTCAAGGGCTTCCTCATAATCTGGATAAAGTATGGTAGGCGGTAAATTCTCAAAATCAGCGGGAAGGTAGGGAATGATTTCCCCAAGGTTTTCCCATTCAGCGGTGTGCCCTAAGATGTCCACCCGCTCCCCCGTGAGGGCATCCAATAAAAATGTATATTCGGGTACGACAAGCCCGATGTCCTCAGGGCTTTGAAAAACATCGCCCCAAATTAACTCCCGCCCTGAAAAGTCGTTGGCTTCCGAGAAAAATAGGAAGAGGGTGTGATGGCTCAAATCGGTTTCAAACATTTCCCAGATGCACTGGGCACCAATGAGCGCCACCTCCTCGTCGGGCAAAAACCTTTCGGGCTGGGTCGGGGTATTCCCTCGCTCTATTTGTAAGTCCACAGGCGGGACGAACCCGGCCGGCAACTGGATTTGCTCCCGTGGGATAGGGATGACGGCAGTAAAGGCCGAGAGGGTGACGATCCCCGCAAATTGTCTCCGAAGCACGAAGTTGTTGGCAGCTATAAATACCAGGCTAAAGCCCGCCAACATCAGGAGTGCCAGTAAAAAATGGGATAAGGTTTTCCCTTTAAGCATGGTTTTCACCTCCCGGTAACCGCACCATAACCGTAGTGCCTTCCCCCTCCACGGAGGAAATCGACAGGCTCCCCCCATGGACGGTGGCAATTTGCTGGCAGAGCGCAAGACCCAGTCCGGCTCCCCCAACATGACGGCTCCTATCCTTGTCCACCCGATAAAAAGGTTCCGTCACTTTCTTGAGCTCGGCAGCGGGAATCCCATGCCCATTGTCGGACACCTCCATAAAATCACTGGAAATCCGCAAGAACACATGCCCCCGACCCGGCTCGCACGCCTTAATCCCATTCAAACAAAGATTCATCGCCAGGCTTTTAAGCAAATCCCTCGGCCCAAAGAAAAAATCACTGTCAGTCGCACAAGAAAACCGAACATTTTTCTCTTTTAGGGAAGCTGCTAACCCTTGCTCCACTTCCTCGGAAAATTCCTTGAGGGAAATCTTTGCCGTTACCGGCGTGAAGTTTCGCAACGTGGCTAAATCCAGCAGGGAATTGGCAATGTCTTTCATGTAAGCGGACTCATCGAGGATATACCCGAGGGAGTCAATCAACTCATCCTCCGTCATGGAAGCCCGTTGCATGTACTGGGCATAGCCCATAATGGAAGTTAATGGCGTTCGGATTTCATAGGCAAAATTATCGACGAAGGCCTGTTTTTGCAGGCTTTCTTCTTCAAGGAAGGAAATCTGTTGCTGGACTGTCTCCGCCATCTGGTTGAAGTCCCGTGCCATGGAAGCCAGTTCCCCCTGACCATCAATGGTAATCCGCTTCTCGAATTGCCCGTCTGCGATTTCACGGGAAGCCGTGGCGATGGTGTCCAGTGGCTTGAAAATAATCCCTAAAATCCAGTGGAAGGCACCCGCCCCGATGACGGCAAAAATCAAGGCAAAATCCAGGAGCATCCGTTGGATGTAGGCCATGTCAGCCATTGGCTCGCTCAGGTCGAGATAAGCCCGCAATTGGAAGTTTTCAAAAGGGCTCCTTAAAGGCCCCCGCACGTTGACCAAGTGGGTTCCCGGCTCGGGGTTCAAAAACACCGCTTCGATTTCGGAGCCAGTCCCTTCGGCAAGGGTGAGCCGGATGTTATGGCTGCTATAAAAAAGAGAATAGCCGGCAACCAGATCCTGAACGGCTGTGAGGAAGTCGTCCCCGTCAAGTCGGTCGGCAATGGTCGCCATGTCGTTGGCAAGGGAAATGGAAATGGTCTGATATTCCCGAAGGCTTCTGGATTTCAGCATCGTCGTCTGGCTATGTGTCAAATAAGTGGAAATGATACCTATGGTGCCAAATAAAAGGAAGAGGAAAAGAGCATAAGACGCCAAAAAAGTTTTAAGCCTCATCCCTTCACCTCAAGACGGTAGCCCAGTTTGTAAACGGTCTTGATAATTTTCTCCCAACCCAGTTTCTTGCGGATTCCGGAAATATGGACATCCACGGTGCGGGTATCGCCACCATAGTCATAACCCCACGCAATTTCCAGCAACTTTTCCCGGGAGAGGGCGATGTTTCGGTTGGTAATGAGGGCTTCCACCAAGGCAAATTCCTGTGGGGTAAAGACCACTAACTCCCCGTGATAATAGACCTCCCGGCTGTCAAGATCCACTCTCACGTCCCCTAAAACGAAGCACGCTCTCCACCCGTGCCTGAAGCTCCATCATGTCAAAGGGCTTCACCATGTAATCGTCCGCCCCCAAGTTAAGCCCCCTGATTTTATCCTGGACACTGCCACGGGCGGTCAAAAAAATGATGGATGCCTGGTTGCGGATATTCTCCATAATTTCAAAGCCGTCCATCCCTGGAAGCATCACATCCAGCAAAATCAAGTCGAAGGATTTCTTTTCCAGTTCCGCAAATGCTGCGTTTCCGTCCAAGACCCCCCACGCATTCATGCCCCACCAACTTCAAGTTCATCTGTATCAAATTATTGATGGCTTTCTCGTCCTCCACCACTAAAATCCGTGCCATACTCTCACTCCTTGAAATAGGGGGCAAAGGAAGAAAAACACTTCCCTTACCCCCTGTAACTTATCACTATTATACCATTCCCTAAGGTGTGGCTAAATAGGCAAAGCAATTTGTTTCGTGTTTTCACGTACTTCTTGGGTTTCCATGCAGACAACCTCTTCCGTAGAAATGTTCTCAACTTCGTCTACAGTCAAAACCGAGGTACAAGAAGAGCAGCGGGTGGCCTGTAAATGAACACCTGAAAAGCAATAAGGGCATTCCTTTGTGGTTTCTTCTTCGACTGGAGGTGCAGTCATCAAGCGGTTCATCCCCTTCATCATCAAAAAGACCACCAAAGCCAAAATTAAGAAATGGATGACGGCTGTTAAAAATGCCCCATAACGAAGGGTAGTCCCCAATACGTCCCAAACCATATAATCAAAATTTTGTCCGGTGAACAGCCCGATAATCGGGGAAATAATGTCCTCCGCCAAGGAAGAAACCACCCCTTGAAACGCCAAACCGATAATCATCCCAACGGCCATGCTCATAATATTTCCCTTCAATGCGAAATCCTTAAATTCGGTCATAAATTTTTTCATTTGTTGTCACCCTCCTGATTTAGTCTACCTATATGGTATATGCTTCGGGATGGAATTTTAGACAGGTATTTACCTAATTTTATAAAGGAATTGCAATTCCGTGGGTATTGGCAAACTTAACAAGCTGGTGAGTGACCTCAGGCATATCCATTTTTTTGAAATGTCGAATGAAATAAACCAACTCATCATAGCTGTATTGTCCATTACCCAGTTTAAAGCAAATGATTTGATGAAGCACCTTTGACATGTGCTTTAAATAATAGGTTTGGGTGGATAAGGGCATTGCCAGTGCATTGGTGATGGCATTGTGGGCCTCCATAACTTCATTATGCATGAGCGCTTTAATAGCAAAATTATTGAAGATGGCGAAGGTAACTTCTTGATTTTTATAAAAATCGTAGTGCTTATTAATGGTACGGAATGCTTTTTGACATTGTTTTTTGGAAAAGTCATAATCGTAAATGTGGAAGGTGCTAACGAACAGGTAAATCTCATACTGGTACCATTCATCCATTTCGAGGTAGCTCATTACCTGTGTCAACTCTTTTCGGACTTGGCTAAAACTACCCGTTTCAATTAATCGAAGGGATGACATTAAGACTTCTGCCATGTGAATAAAGTACACTTCATGTGGGTGAGTTTTTTTACATAAGTTAACTTCATCAAGAAGTTTCTTGATTTTTTTAGCATTTTGCTGGCGGAGGGCTTCACCGATTTCTGATTTTAAATTTTCTCTTCGGGTGAGGTTGTCATCGCCTGTCAAGGCACAGAATTCCCCAAAGCTCATGTTCAGGCGGTTGAGATGCTGAATGAACTTATCGGCACTACCAATATGTTCGTCTCTTTCAATGCGATTAACGGTACGGGAGTCAAAAATTCCTTCGCTAATCTCCTTGACCCGAATTCGTTTATCCTCCCGGATTTTTTTTAAGAATGCTCCCCACATGAAAATCTGCCCCCTAATGACAAATTTGTCCTGTTTTTACCAAAATAAGACGAATTTGCCTTTTTTTCTTTGATTATACCATATTGGTGTATAATTAAGGAAAGAAAGTTGTTGGGAGGTGACGGTATGTTGAATTTTCTTCGGGATATTTAGATTTTCATCATAGGCAAGGCACCTAATGAAGAGGTGTTTGTAAGTCTAGCATTGGGTTGGTTAGAAAAAATTTACTATCAGGAAATAAAAGCAAGGTCGCAACGTGCTTTTATTTTTGTGAAAATTTGGGAGTGATTTTTATGAAAATTTTTGGAATTGTTCTGTCAGGTTTTATGTTAGCCATTATTCTGTTCCCATCTCTTCAGACAGTAATTGCTGCGGAGGCTTATCCCAGCGATTATACTGAAGACACACTGTTAGTTGAAGCAAAATATGATGAATTATTTCTTGGTAAACAAGCATATTCATTCCAAGACGTTTACTACTCAACGGGGATAGTTATGTCGCCAACGGAATTTGAAAGGGCATTTGGTGGGCGAGCTGAAAAAAGGATAATGCCACGCATGCTACAAACTGCTGAACTAACTTTAAATGAAATTGAATTAAACGATAATACTGTACAGTTGGAACTTCTTTTGACTCGAGGATATAATGAAATTATTCTCCCCTTAGAAGGGAATATTTATAAAGGAAATCGGGATGAACAATCATTCTTAATTGATATTCCAGAGTTGGCAAACGGTTTTGAAGTTTTATTATTTGAGGTTAATCTCTCACCCGAATCTTCAAATCTACTATTGCCGACCTCTCACTCAGAATCTTTAAAAGCTAATCCACATGTGAAGCTATATATACTTGATGAAAATAATTCTATATATTTATTTGAATTTCAGGCACCGCAAGCATTTTTTGAATTGTATTCGCAACAGTTTCAAGAGATCGAAGATTTAAGGGATTTTCTATGGGTAATGGATTTCCTTGAACCAGTTTTAGAAGAAATTGAATCAACAGAAGAAAATTTGCAAAAACTGGGACTTTTAGAGGGTGTTAATAATGAATTTTTGGATGAAACTGGAGTTGCTTCTCGCGGTTTAAATGTTTGGACAGTAATTGATTTTGCGTTGACATCATTCACAGGAACTGTAAATATCGGAGTGGAAGAACTAAGACATAGCTCTATTCCTATTTTTAGAAGAACTCATCAAAACATAGGAAGGTCTGCAGAGGTGACATTTATTCTTGAGTTCAGGGTGGTTGAATCTATCTCAATTCGGAGAAATGGTGTTTTAACACATACACAGACTGGAAATGGGCATCAAGAATGGCGATATAGGAATGTTACATTACAGATGGGTGTAGGAAATCAAAGTGAAATCGTAAGTCATCAACTCTCGGGAAGGTTTACAAGGCGTTCTTTGACAAATCTTTTTACGGCAGCGACACGTTCAGCTGGAAGCTCTGTTGCCACAAGACTAGCCACAAATATTGGAGGGGCTAATGCGGGGACGGCATTATCTTTAATACAAAATGTAATAAGAGCTAATAGTAACAGTAATGTGCGACTAGGAGGGGATTTTGTTGCTAATACTGACTCTCCACGAGCGGCTTCAAGGGCACTTTCTCCAGACTATTTACTATATCAACATTTTGCCAATTCAAATAGTGGACATATCTTTCGGATGGACGCAAGGGTTAGAAGACATGGTGTAGGGAATCGAGTAAATAATACTGCCGCTAAAAGAATAACCTTCGATGTATATTGGGCAGGACGTCGCCAAGGAGCCAATCGAGTATGGTCAACTACTTTTAGTCATGTTGTTGAAGCGAACAATTAAAGAAAAAAAAGTCTCTGTCACATTTTTTCTAATAATCATGGCCATGATATCATTTCTATTTCATTGTAGAGAAAAATACCAAACAATCAATGAAAAGAAAATAAATTTTGCCGACGAATTATTTTTTTTAGAAAGAATTAGCACACACAATTGGAGTATCGATTCTGAACCTTGGGAGAATGAATTTAAATCTTGGTTTCCAACAACTTCACTGAATGTTGAAGATGAGTTAACGATAGAAAAAAAGAAATACATTATGGAATTGTTATTGAGTATTAGGGTAGAGTTTAATCCATTTAGATGCCTTTTTTTATGCAACAGTATCGTTAGTAGAGAAAAAATAAAAGTGAAGGAACCTAGGCATATAGAGTTTTTATTCGCTACGGCAGAGCAATCGGAGAGACAAGTGGTGCAGTTTAGTTTTATTCAGCATTATGATATAGGACGAATTCTTCGGCAAACAAATGGATTTGAGCAATTGGAATCATTTCGAATTCATCCCGATGATGTGGATAAAATAACTATGATATACTTTCTAATCAGTCCTGAGGAGTAAAATTCCTTCGAGTTAATTACCTAAAATATCCACTTCCCTTAAGCGCTTTCGATTTGGCAAAATTATACGTGAACTTTTATAGGATAGGAGTGCGTATAATATGGCAACAC
>Ga0268261_10001267_pt1 | contig 17153 bp, 13 predicted proteins | sample TergutNc150P1_FD_190353 | JGI IMG/M metagenome (GOLD analysis project Ga0268261, IMG submission 190353) | Nasutitermes corniger P1 segment gut microbial community from laboratory colony in Florida, USA - Nc150 P1 (SPAdes) (version 2) | ecosystem: Host-associated > Arthropoda: Insects >...
ATACTTTATTAGACTTAGTGATTAAGTTGAAAAATATGGAAATATTTGCCAGTACAATTAAAAGTATTCTTACAAAATACTATTATCTTTTCCGGCATCCATACAATTGGCCACTCAGCTACATGTCAATGCAATGAACATGACAAACGGTCTGTGATACGTTTTTCGTAACTCATCCAACACCTTATACATATATAGTACGTGCCATAAAAAAAGTAGGAAAAAATTCTTATCTAAATATGCCTATATTACAAGATATTCATAAAGTGGAAGAGTTTTGTTCATGAGAATGGTCACTGTTGTGAAGACAGCAGAGATTGTAGCAGTAAATGAACTGCCATATCTGGGATCACTGAAGCAAATGCAGCTGCAATGAGTTGCAAAGTTCAGACACAGTGGAGTTACTGACATACAAAATGACCCTGGAGAAGAAGCCACTTGCAGTCAGATGACAGAATAGGCTGTGGGGGTCATGGTATTGTACTTAACTGAGCACACCAGTTACCATTAAATCCTGCATTCCATAAGTCACATACCTCTTGTAACCAATAACAGACTACATCCTCCTGGAACACAGCAGTGGTATGCAAACCTGCATTCTGAATTTTCACCATGGTGTACACTTCCAACATTTCCAAAATCATGCACTCTACTGTATGTTGGGTCTTGCTCATCACATCTGTACAAGCACTGCTATCTCAACAACAATTAACAGAACTCCACACTTCCATTCATGGTTGGTTTGCTACCTTCCCAACCCCTTTTCTCTCAAATGGTTTGGCCATAATAAATTTTCATTTCTAAATAAGCAATACTGGAAAATTCTATGTACTTCACTGCACTTAGTCAAACCGCTTCTACCGGTATGTGCACAGCGATTGACATCTTGTAATCAACTAAAACTCGGATATGAGAGGGAATGGCCCACAGTATCCTAGATCTGTTCAGGTTTACTTCTCTAGAAGGGTTGGCTTCACCACACCTAATGAGCCTCTCCTTCCCTTACAGCCTCATTAACCATTTTCAGGATTCTTCCTTGGCCTCCCCAGCTAACATAACGGTCCTGGGGATAAATCCCTGCCATACTTCACCCTAGCAAACAATTCCCTGATTATGTTGCCAAACTGTCATGACAAGAACACATAAGTTGGATTTTGAGGGGGCGACATGCTATATATTACGCCTAATTACTACTGGCCATGTGTCATGCTACGTGTCTTATGTTCATACTAGAGAAGTTTCAGACCACCAACAGTGATAGAAGTTTACCTTTTCAGGTCTCTGGCATCAAAAAAAGGCTTTCAGTGGCATTCAGTAACATTAATATAGTTGCAGTCAACAGGATCAGTGATTTCTGAGTTACAGATGAGCACGCACAAAGACATAAATACAAATGAACACAATTCTCTATCTCAGGCTTGCAAGGTACTACATACATTTGTCCCTTTGTGCAGGTACCATGCTGTAAAGTTGTAAAAGATGCATACCCATATCCTAGCCTTCGGTATTGGAATGAAGCAAGTAGGAAGTTTCAAGCTCTTCCAGGGAAAGTTCAGTGTTATGCACTGGCTAAAAGCCTGGAGAAGACCCATAATCATTCGTGACATGAAAGTGGAGGGAAAAAAAATCTCTTGGAGGAATCAAACCACACTGATCATGGCAATAGCCAGAAACTTTACCAGCTACACTTTCCCAAGATGTAAGTACAGTTGAACTCAGCTATAATGCCATGAGAGGGACCAAAATATTCTATGTTGTCATAAATGGGTGTTGTTCTCACCAGTGGGTATAATATTACAGATAACAGTGAGGAATTAATTGGTACCACAATACATCTGATGCTACAGGTGAGGTGTCGCATACACTGATGTCATTATAACCAGATTTGACTGAAATCAGAATTTTCTCCCCCCTGATGCTGCATCTAAAACTAAGCAAGACCTGTTTCAATAACTGCCCTTACTAATGTAGATATTAACTGCAGTTTTATGGAGATCAAGTCATGTGTCTAACAAGCTAAAATGCCATACACAGGTCACTTGACAAGAGGTAACGTACCATATCCTCGTGGTTCTGAGTTCCCATTGTGATACTTTGAATCTGGATCACTTTCAGTTCCCCAGTTGCTGGAAAAGAACATGTTCCATATAGTTTTCCGCCCTCTATAAGATGTACCAGGAGGATTTTACCATACTTCAGGAGAACATCCCTGAGGTTAAATTAGAGTGATAAAACCAAACATACCTATATCCACAGTAGAACAATTACAGAAATAATGGCAAGATAAGTTTAAAGAATAAGAACTGTTCTCCATTTACTGATTACCAAATACACATTACAACAACAAGGAATTTGTAATTCCCAATGTGAACATCTGTATGTAACATCTAATTAACATAATGAGTGACATTAATTAAACAAGAAACATTCTCACTAGCTGCATGAAAATACTCATTTAGATTCCAAGTACTTTATGTAGCACATTTGCCTCTGCACAGCGGGGCTTGGCTATCAGCTCAAGGATGCACCTGCACAGCGTATGGATAACACATCATGTTAAACAGGTACAGTATGTGGAATCACAAGACATGTTTCCCGCATTATTTTCTTCATAACCATTCGCTTTCAGATATCAGTAAGTTTGGTTATACAGATATAAATAACTCTGAGAAAGATTCTCCTGAAGTATAGCAGATTCCTCTTGAAATAACCTGCATGTGTAAAATCACAAAATGTCTGGTAACCACCACTGACACCAAAACTGTAAACAAACTGATGGCTTCAGGAAAGAGCAGTATTCATGACACAACTCAACATCTACTGTAGATACTATTTCATATTCGGGATGTATCCAACCTCATATCCAGCTGGCAGACAAAGAGTAATATAATGGGCCAGGTAAGTACCTCCATGTGGTCTTGCACACCTTAAAAAGGTGTCAGTCAGTCAGTCAGCTGCCAGTCCAGTACAGTGTTAGCAAAAGATCATCATCATAGAACCCAATCATGAGCCATCTAAGTACAAAGCCTCATGCAAAAGGATCACTCCTTCATAGCTGACTACAACCACTTATTTAATGTTTATGCAGTTACCTTCCCTGCCTGGACACAATCTCTTAATTCCAAAATCTGAGTAAGCACACTGAGGAGAAAAGAGAAACACTGCATTAAAGTAGAGTGGTTGGTTGCGCCTACACTTTTTTTGTTCCACTATTTATGAAAACTTCCAATTCTCATGTAAATTAACAAAATATCTGTAGTCTGTATAGGATCATTAAAAACTAACTGGAACATGTAACACACTTGTTTCATACCTATGGGTCTGAATCTCAGCATACATTTTAACTATCATGACAGGTAATACAATAGGAATACAATTACAACTGCTTCACAACTTACACGAATTGTGATGGCAATACATATAATGACTACTCTTGCAAAATGTCAAGACATCCATACCTTGCTGTACCCACAAAATTTACTTTATGTATTTTTGCTCTAACACACAGAATTTACACCCCCTTTCCACCTCTGCAGAGAAATGGTCTGTAAAGAGAGGTGAGCACAAGGGTCCAATGGTGCAGCAACAGCCTTCACTTCATGCATTTTCTCCTTGTGGACAATTTTCACAGAACAGATTGCATCCATAAAGTATGGGATGGATGTTTCTTCACTACTGGACTCAAACACTTCTTCAAATAGTATCTGTCTTTTTGAAATAATAAAGAATAGGCAGCTCAACAGAGCACAGTCCTGCTTGAGATACTAACAGGTCCTCAGGTAGTCAAGAAATTCCCTGCATTTTGTGAATTCTGAAGGTTCAGTACCACATTCACAAAAGGATCACTCCCTATCCAGAACCAGACCAACATAGACCATGCCCTCCATCCCACATCTGGAAGTTCCATTTTAATATTATCCCCCTATCTATGCCTAGATCTTCTACATGGTCTCTTCCCCTCAGGTTTCCCCCACCAAAACCCTGTAAACACCTCTCATCTCCCCCATTCATGGTACATGCCCCTAGCCATCTCACACTTCTTGATTTTATCACTTGGATAACATTTAAAGGGGAGTACAAATCATAAAGCCCCTCATTATGCAGGCTCCTCCACTCCCCTATTACCTTGTCTTTCCTAAACCGAAGTATCTTCCTCAGCACTCTATTCTCAAACACTCTCAGCTTATGTTCCTCCCCCAACCTACGAAACCAAGTATCACACCCATATATAACAATACCCATACTATACTTCTGTATATTTTTGTCCTTCTATTTTTTGATAGCAAACTTGAGGACAAAAGATTCTGCACTGATTGGGAGCATGCATTTTTTCAGTTCAATATCCTCGTAATTTCTTTGTGAATGCAATTTTGATTTGTTAGGGTTGTTCCCAAATATTTGAACTGTTTGACAAACAAACAACTCAGGAGTAAAACACTTGCAAAAATTCTTGTTGAGAGCGTATGTTAGAACATTCAGCTAGTCAAGACAAACTGTGCCACACACAGACATTATAGACACCCAGCAATGACAATTACCTCAAGCAAATATCTACCCAAATGATTATGTAAGATACCTTCAACACTGTACTTACTGTGTGAGTTCAAGTGTCGCCTTCCTTGAGAAAGTCCACTGGGTGTGTGCTGAAAGGTCTGATGGAATGTCTTCAGCTTTTTCATAACCCATGAAATATAAAGAAAATTTCATATTGGGGAAATCCAACTTCTGCAGCAGCGTCATTCCCAAAACCTTTGTGTAAAATTCTAATGAACGTCGTGGATCCTTGATACGATACATAGTCTGTTGGAATATGAAATCCTGGAAAGGAGTTATGTTAGTTTGCATCAAAGATTCCATATGACACAAAATACACACACACACACACACACACACACATATTAAAAAAAAATCAATGCCTACCTATATTATATTAAAAGCATCATTAAATATGTTAAGTATTAATTTACCATCTTTAATAAAATTATTCAGAAGCAGTGGTTGCAGCAGGTTGTGTGTATATAACTAATTCCACATCCCATGGTGCTGTAATTGTACCCTCTGAGGATTGCTGGTATATGCAATAAATGATGATGATGTTATACTCCTTGATTTTAATTACAGTTCAAAACCTCTGTCACAAATAAAACTCCACAGCAAAACAAAAACTCACTTTTGTTTCTGCATCTGGTGGCTGGCATAGCTCTTTTGCTTCAGCATTGGACAAACCTGTTGTATCACCCATGCTGTCCTCTATATGAAACTGGAAGATGGATAAACATTACAAAAACAATTGAACAGCATAATTTTTGGAACAAAGGTGTATTTCACTTCAATACATCTCTACGCCTGAATATATGAACATTTCATACAAGTTATAAAATAGAATACAGAAGAGCAACCCGACTTACTTGCCCATTGTTACACCACTGTGCACACTTGTATGTGCAAAAGCACCTGCAAAGACAATTACTGTACACGTGTAACAAACAGCATTTTTTTGATTGAAATTGTTAAAGTATTAACGATGTACGTACCCAAACCTGCGGTCTCGAATTTATGTTTTAACCAGTATACCTTAAACAATACTGAATGATGACCGCCAGACCCTAAGTGGCAGTAACATACATAAAGGTTGCAAAATTAAGGAAGGAAGGAAAGTAATCAGAAAGCTCACATAAAACACTGTTTCCTTCCATAACCTATCCTGCAAGCCTTCAGAGCATAAGCGAAGCTTCTGTCCATAAAATGAAACCTCAAAATTTAATTTTGTTGCAGTATGAACAGCTGTGCCACAATTCAGTGTACATTGAAACACATGTTCAGAAACACTAACATGACATCTCAAAAGTCGTGGATTAAATCCTGTTGTTTTTTATGTATGCTGACTGCCATTACAATAAAATCTCAAAGCTTAATCTTAATGAAATAAAGTTTTCATTCCACTTTAGTTTCTGTCATTGACATCATACCTAAAAACCTAACCTTGGTGGATTACTTTTTCCGTTATGCTGGGCAGCTCTCACTAATACAAACCTCAAAAGCCTAACCTTTGAATATATACTATTGTCTAACTCCTGACAATACAACCAATAACTTCTCACAAAACAAGCAATCATCACAGCCTAACATTCTAATCCTTCTATGTAACTGTCTTGGATGTACATTCAACACATTTAGACTTCTTCCATATCCAGTACGTATTCCAACTTTTTTTGGATGTAAATAAATAAATCAATAAATAAATAGAGTTCATGTAATGAGGCCAGCCTGGCTCAGTTCAATGTCTACTGTAGACATATGCTGGCAAGTGTAAACTATGTTTCTGCAGTTAGTACATAACCTCAAGCCTAATGTTCCCAGAATGAAAGTATTCATTTGTTCATTCACGTTGGGTAGTCTGACTTGAGTTTAGTTGATTGCTGTAAGCAAAACTATGATCAAATGTGACAGGAAATGTATAAAACTAATACAGGCAAGAGACACCAACTTACGTAGTTTGTATTTAAATTACTTTCATTCAGTGATATACAAATGTGGGTTTCCAGGTGTATCGGCACTGACAGCTATATGCACCCCCATTTCCATCAAAATATACTGCTAAACAACATGATTTTGAGATGTCATTTCGGCTATTCGTAAATCAAACGGGCCAGTTCTGAAAAATCTCTCATTAGCCGGCCATCCTCCGCCGATGTATTAATCATAACCGCAATAGCCGATAGTGCTAACTCTTAATACCGATATGAATATTTCGTTCCCTTGCTATTGTCTAACCGCCACACAGTCCTGGATACATTAACACCTCCATAATGCTCCAACGTGCATGAAAAAATTCAGATGATATTTTGATACCTGCTATAGATACAAATGCGTCGTACCAGAACTGCTGGGTACACAATAGTAACACCTAACTTACAATCAGATGTAAAAGTAAAAACATAAAGTATACAATGCCATCCTACGCGTTAAATTTTTTATGACCCCACCACATATCATACATTAAATACTTACAACGCACTTTAAGTTTATCTGATCTTAGTCGGACTTTGATTGCATACACCGGGATTTTTAACGTCACAATCCATGGATCACAGATTACTACTTAGCCATGGATTACCTGAGGACAAATGACTTCAGAGTTTTTATTCGACATGCATGGTGTATTCAGTGGTCATTCGCATGGGGTAAAATACCACAGATGAGATGATTGGCTGAGGCCGTAGAGCCAGTGATCTGTGGCCAGTAGTATATTTGTATTGCTGAGGTTGGAGAATATTACTTCGCGTTTTTGAGCAGGTTCGAGTGATACGTGTTCGTGATCGTAGTAGATTGTAAGTATTTAGATATTTTATTTAATATTACTATTGTACAGTCTGTATAGGAATTACGCAGAGTATTCAGTGTAATTTGTAATGTAAGGACGTGGTTTTTTGTTTGATAACGTAGGTTATTACACGATCAGAATTTTCGCGGTTTTGTAGAAACTACCCACAAAATGTGATATATTTTGCCCTCACATAATTTCATGCAATTTGCCCGCAGTATTGCATCGTTCTTGTTTCATTGGTTCGCAGTATTTATGAAACAGGATTCAAACGGCAGAAAGTGGAAATCCAGTAGAACTCCACTGATCCGGATTTATTTATTCATTCTTTTACATTACGTTACATAGATCATGTGATATAGAAGTATTCGTATATAATATGATGTATGCAGATAGAGCATTTATCATGGCAAATAAAGCTTAACAACAAAATAACAACGTATACAACTGAAAATAGAACAATATATACAATTTATACATGTAGATATTAATTAGATTAGGTATACATTATAATCCATGTTACAACGTAAGAATTAGTAATATTGTAATAATTGATGAGGTATTGTAATTAAGTATTCATTTTTGATACAAAATAATAAGATACAATAATAACAAGATTCGTGCTTAATTTCCAATGGAAGTATTCCTCCAAACAATGGAAAGAATTGGTAAGTAAAAACCTTTTTGAGACTAATTTAAACTGTTTTACATCATACAATAAATCTTTAATAATTGGTCAAAGATGGTTAAAAATTCTGATTCCAGAATAATTAATTCCCCTTTGAAATATTGTTAAATTTTCTATATGCAGATATAGATCAGAATTGTATCTTGTACTAATATTATGTGCTTCAGAATTAGACCTTAATAGATCTCTGTTCTTAACAACAAACAGTAACAAAGAAGATGTATATTGGGATTGAAGCGGCAAAATGTTAATTTCTTAAACAAATTACCACAAGAATTTGTAGAATTTGTAAGAACTCAAAGTATTCTTTTTTTTTTTTTAATTATAATTTTACTATGAGAAGAATTTCCCCAGAAATTTGTACTATATGGTATAATGGAGTGACAATAAGAAAAATAAATCATTCTTAATGCTTCTGGAGACATTAGTGGTTTAACTGCCCTAATTGCATGACATACTTTATTCAGTTTAGAAATTGGTTTATCAGTATGGTTTTTCCAAGACAGAGAATTATCAATCATCAATCCAAGAAATTTAATATTATAAATATTAGTAATAAGTTTATTTTCAGAAGATATTTGCATGTCAGTTTCATGACTATTTTTAGTCTTGATCTATAGGAAATAAGTTTTTTAAAAATTTAATGAAAATAAATTCCTTTAAAACGAACTTTTACATTCAGTAAAGACATTGCTAATATATATATATATATATATATATATATATATATTTTTTTTTTTCAATTTATAAGGAGTGGAATTTTTAACAATTTTGCTCATATCATCGGAAAATAGAATCAGCTTAGACATGTCAGATATGATTTTTGGAAGATCATTATTGTTCAAGAGAAAGAATAGAGGTTCAAGAATCAGTCCTTGAGCGACTCCATGTTCAACTGACTCCCATTTAGAGAAACATTTCATAGAAGTATTTTTTAACAAAACTCTCTATTACCTATCTTTTTAGTAAGATTTAATTATTCTCTTACATTTACCTGAGATACCATAAAGCTCCATTTTTGCCAACAACACACCATGATTAACTCAGTCGAATGCTTTCTGTAGATCTCAGAAAACACCTCCCACCAACAATTTACTGTATGATGATGAAAGTGTATCATTTATTAAATTGTAAGAAGCAATTTCTGTATGTGAATTATTTCTAAAACCAAATTGTTAATTTAGTAAAGTATGGTTACAATTTATATGCTTATAAAATCTTCTATATTTTAATCTAGTGGGAAATATACCAGTGGAGAGCATCTTATTGCATATATACAAGTTAATGGGGATGAAATATGTAGCAAACTTAGTTTTAGAATTTTTGTTGATATCCTATCGTATTTGTGCCCATTTTCAGAGATTTGATAATTTTTTCAATTTCATTAGTGGATGTTTGGAAATAGTTGTTCAAATACATTATGCAAGTAGTTTAAAGGATTGATATTATTTAATTACTTTTATTAATTAGGTTATCTGTAATTATATTCACTGCAGTTGTTAAAAAAATATTCATTGAATGCATTAGCTATAGTTTGGCTATCATTGGCTAGGTTATTATTTACATTTGTCATAGATATATTCTTGGTATTAGTTCTGTTGCTTGAGACAGTTTAGATAATACTCCAAGTAGCTTGAGTCTTATTTTTGGAATTAACTGTAAGATAATTACAGTGGATCTTTTTTGCTAATTTAATAACCTCTCATAAAATCTTTCAATACTTTTTATAGTGATTTTTAGTTTGGGATCATTGCTATTTCTGCTTATTAAGAATAGCTTCCTTTTATTCTGACATGATGTCTTAATTCCAGATGTTAGCTATGTGGTGTTGGATTTATAATGAATTTTCTGAAAAGGAAAGCTAGAACAAAATGTTCCCAAATAAGTATTCAGAAAGTTATTAAAAATTCACGAATGTTCCTCAAAGGCATGATGCGCCTGCATCATTCTGTGTCGATAAGGCTGTAAAAGTATATAACAGGAAATGAAATTGCTCAATATAATGAAGGGGTTGGATTACTTAAAAATAATAGAAACAAATTTAAATAAGGAATATTTCACACAACATATGAATACAACTGGTAAGGAATGGATGTTGAGGTTGATAGCAAGTAACACAAAACAAACCCTGACAAGATAGACCCCCCCCCCACTAGCTTAAAACAAAGATGATCACGTGGAGTTTAGTTCTGAAGAGGTAAATTCAAATATTCAAAGTGATAGTGCATCAGAATTAAAAGGTATTGTAATGAGGACTTCAAGAAGACAGTGAATAATCCCAATGACAAGGCATGAAGTTGTTTTATGGATAGTGGGTTCATCAAAGATAATGTATTACCAACTATCGAAAGAAACAGTGAGAATCATATCCTACAGCATAATACAGTACATAATAATAATAAAAACCATGTACTTTTTTGGTCAGGTATGCATCTGGTTTATTACACAACTATATAACACTAGTGAATTGAATACCTTTAGTCAATAACCTTTTAAAACAAACAAATGACAACATTAAACCAAAGCAAGTGACAGTAAAGAATGCATTCTTCTTATTACTTATCTGATAGACAGTGATTACAAATCTGTCACCAGAATGTTAGGGGATTTAGGAGAAAAAGTAATGAATTTGCATGTCTCATATACTCTGACCTACCTCATTTATTATGTCTTACAAAACATCACTTCAAAGAAATAGAACCAGATCATACATATATAGAAAACTATGCACATTGAGCTAAGTATTGCAGAAAGTCTATTCAGAAAGGAGGTGTTGTTCATAAAAGTCTAAAATTCACTGCCATAAATTTAGATAGATATTGTTCTGACCAAGACATTGAAGCTTGTGTAATTGAACTTGATCCTACCTGTGTAAACATTTGGATGTTAGCTGTTTGTAGATCTGCACTGGGTAAAATTAATTATGTTATAACTCATAGACATTATACTCCAAAAATTACATAATCCTAGATGGGATCTTATATGTGATCATATAAATGTAAATTACCTTAATGACAGTGATAGGAAAAGTCAACTGGATGCTCTGTTAAACTCTTACAGTCTTTGTAGTACAGGTAATTTTCCTACAAGAATTAATAGTGATTCTAGTTCTGTTATTGATCATATTTTCATTGATATCTCTAAGACGGATGAATGTAAGACAATTACCTTCATGAACTGACTTTCTGATTATGATGCACAATTTATAATTTTAAATAATATTCAGAGTAAGCCATATGAGTATCAGTCTTATTGTAAAAGAAAAATTAATGCTTACATTATTACAGACTTTCAAATCAAACTAAGCTATGAAAAAATGTGATTCTATTTTTAATGGTGTTGATGTTAAAGTAATTTTTAACTCTTTTTTAAACACACATTTAAGGATTTTGTTTCCCATGTGCACAGACATCACAGTAGCAAAAAATATTTCCTGGATGTCAGGAATAAGAACTTCATATAGACAAAAGGGGAACTCTTGGAGAGCAGAAATAGTAATTCAACCATAAAAGAGCATTACAAATCCTATTGCAAAATATTTTCAGATGTTATTAAGGAGGCTAAAAGATTAAACTGTGATACTCAGATAATAAATTTGAAGAATAATGCATGGGAGATTGTAAAATTGGAAATGGGCACAAAAGCTAATAATGATAATATACACCCTTTAAATCTTGGTGGCAGAATGATCAGTAAGCAACAAGGTACATTTGAAAACAATTTTCTTTCAATAGCTGATAACATTAATGTTAACAATACATACAGTAATGTTAATAGTCATAAATTAACAATAGTTCCATGCAATTTATATCACAAATTTTTATGACACCATATCCAAATCGAAAAAATCCTCAGCACGCCTTCCTTCGGAGGGGAAGTAAAGCCGTCTGTCCCATGTCGCAGATTTGCTGTATGTAAAAGATCTCTAGAATTACATGGAAGTCGAATTTTAGACAAAATTTGTCGGAACATTTCTCGCCCACGAAGAGTTCCACCTTCTGCTGCTAGGGGTCTCTCGCATCGTTAGGCGTGAAGGCACATAGCAGAGAAGGTGGGAACGTCTAAAGGCGGGGGAAAGCAATGGCAACCTACCCCTAAGAATTTGCCCAGGATGCAGTGTGCCAGAGCCATACTGGTCACCTGACTGGGTTCTGGTTCCTGCTAAAACCAAGGGCTGAATACTAATGAATGAATGAATATCCAAATATAAAATATAAGCCCATATCGACTAAAGAAACTCAACAAACAATTAAATCTCTTAAGTCATAAATTCATACGGGTATGATGAAATTTCTAGTGAGTTACTAGAAATAAGCTCTTCTTTTATAAGATCGCCCTGAAATTATATATGTAATAAAACTCTCTCCATTGGTATCTTCCCTGATCAATTAAAATTTTCAGTAGAAAAGTCATTATATAAAAAACAGTAATAAAACAATGTATCTGACTGTTGACATTTATAACTTTTAACATCATTCTCAAAATTATTTGTAAAAGTAATGGAATCAAGACTTATAAATAAATGCAATATATTAAGCATGGAACAACAGTATGGGTTCAGGATAAAATCAACAACAAATTAGGCCACTTACACGTTAACGAATGAAATTTTGAAGGCTTTGAAAAAACAGAGTAATAGTGGTAGGCATTTTTTGTAATCTTGAAGAAGCTTTTGATTGTGTCAACTGTGACATATTACAGTCTGAATTGGAACTTTGTGGAATAACTGGTATAGATATAATATACCTTATAAATCTGACCTAATTGATAGATATCAAGCAGTATTAATATACAATAAGAATCATGGTTATAGCACCCTTTCTAACTGGACACTAATTAAACATGGTGTTCCTGAAAGCACTATTTTTGGCCCCTGTCTTTTCTTCTTTGTATAAATGAGCTACCTAAGATTTTAATTGACAGATCTATACTGATATTATTTGTTAATGATACCAGCATATTATTTACGAATTTCAATCTCACTAATTACAGTAAGGATATTCATATAATTTTTCAACTTATAAATAAATGGTTTAAAGGAAATATTCTGTCTTTAAATTTTGAGAAAACTATTTTCACTTCATTACCGAGAATAACTGAACTGTTAATATGAAGACTGGTTTTGACAATAAATTAAACTTCTCTAATAACCCAGAGGAATTTAAAACAGCCTTAAAATTTTCTTATGTGTAAACTACTTTATTCATTAGATGGATCCTTTAATATTAGTAAAAGAAAAAAATGTAGATAGTTAATCATGCTATATATTTTAATTCGGTATTGGATTTCTCTGTGATTTAAATAAAAATTGTTATACATTTTCCTCTTCTGTTTTCCTATATCGTGTCATGCATTCAGTTTTATCTTTCTTTTATATAAATATGTAATAATGTACTCATTGTAATTGTATGTACATTTAACTCATTTAGACTTGCTCTATATATATCCAGTAGGTCTTCCAGCTGTTTTGAATCGATTTGAATGTAAATAAATTAAATAAAGGACTGAATGCATATTTTGAGGTCATTCACTGCAGTATTTTGTTACCTTTTTCTGTTGACACACTGGGTATCCATACACTGAAGGGCACTGTTTGTCTCACATCAGAATTGCACATCCTGACATGTGGTGCCTTACAAAAATGTGGATGTCATGGCCTTCAGCCATATGATCAGATTCATTTTCCTAAAAGTCAGCCAATTGTTTTAAAAGCTGTTAGTGAATGACATTTCCTTACTATGAAAATAATCCGTGGTTATTCTCCATCAAAAGTTACAGAGAAACCATTGTTTTTCTAGGAGGTTAACCAGAAATGGTGGCTGTGGCGGAACAAACTGTGGATGTGGAAATGAAAAATGCTGACAGCCCTTCTGGCGATGAAGATACTGGAGACACTAAAAAGGATACAGACGCCCTTACAATTCAGGACATTAGAGAGCATGCCCGTCAAATTGAAAAGGCAGTACAGAGCAAGGAACCACGATTCATATTAAGGGTCTTAAGGACATTGCCGAACACACGTAGGAAGTTGAACCCTAATGTTCTACGAGGAATTATCACTGGATTTTATACACACTCAGCAACTGAAAGGGATGCACTGTTGGCATTTGTGGAGGAACCTATGGAAACTGAGAGCAGTAGTAGCCACCGAATGAGAAGTGGTAGGAGCTCAGTTACTCCTCTGCTTCCTGAGATAGATACTTACATTCATCTCCTGGTGCTTCTTAAGCTGATTGATGGTCAGAAGTATGGAGATGCTGTCCAGTGCTCAGATCTATTAATGCAAAAAGTAACTGCCCAAAACCGCCGCACCCTTGACCTGATAGCAGCAAAATGTTACTTCTATCACTCTCGTGCTTACGAATTAACAGACCGACTGGAAAAAATACGTGGCTTATTGCATTCAAGATTACGAACAGCCACACTGAGAAATGATTATGAAGGGCAAGGAGTACTCATTAACTGCCTCTTACGCAACTACTTGCATTACAATCTCTATGATCAGGCTGATAAACTGGTCTCGAAGTCAGTTTTCCCAGAAACAGCTGGTAACAATGAGTGGGCTCGCTTTTTCTACTACCTTGGCCGCATCAAGGCAGCTCGTCTAGAGTACTCTGCAGCCCACAAGCATCTTGTTCAGGCCATGCGTAAAGCTCCACAAACTGCTGCTGTGGGCTTCCGTCAGACAGTGCAGAAGCTGGCAGTGACAGTGGAACTCTTGCTAGGAGATATTCCAGAACGTCAGACATTTAGGCAAGCTGCACTCCGACGGTCACTAGCACCATACTTCCAGCTTACCCAGGCAGTGCGAATGGGACATCTTAATAGATTTGGTGAAGTACTGGAAAATTTTGGGCCTCAGTTTCGTGCAGACCATACATTTACTCTCATATTGCGCCTCCGTCATAATGTAATCAAGACAGCTATTCGCTCTGTGGGTTTGTCTTACTCCCGTATTGCTCCAGCTGATATTGCACGAAAGTTGGGGTTGGATTCGCCAGATGATGCAGAGTTCATTGTTGCCAAGGCCATAAGGGATGGAGTTATTGAAGCTACTTTAGATCCAGAACGTGGCTACATGCGCAGCAAAGAGACAACAGACATATATTGTACAAGAGAACCACAACTGGCTTTCCATCAGCGGATCTCATTCTGCCTCGATCTGCATAACCAGAGTGTGAAAGCAATGCGATACCCACCAAAATCCTATGGTAAAGATTTAGAATCAGCAGAAGAGCGACGAGAAAGAGAGCAGCAAGACATGGAGTTGGCCAAGGAAATGGCTGAGGATGATGATGATGGAGGATTTCCTTAATATGTCTAGATATTATTGGCATGTACACTGTTCTCTTTTCCTTCTGCTTGTACATTTTTTAAAATGTAGCTCATATCTTTTGCTTCAGCCTATGAAGGACTGTTCGGGTGCTGTATCAGAAATAAATGAGAGTTCTAATCAAAAGTGCACATTGTTTATTCCTTGTAATCACTATGTTACCTTGTTTGAGAGTATAATTTGTCCATTTATCCAGGACTTACAGTTCACAGCCTTAACCATATAAACAAGAGCATCTTGGAAATATTTTGTAAAATTTTTTTTTTTTTAGTGAGAAGCTCCTGGTATTAATTACTCAAGATCTTGATATAACACTATGTGTACAGCACTATCTCAGCTGAAAATATGAAGCATGGATGTAGTCTATTGGTACAAATGAACTAAAACATCCCACCATTTTCATTTTGTGCACTGGGTGTGTAATCACAAAGAATTTGTTAATTATTTCTACACTGCAGACCCAGTGTAGTCTGATTAAAACCTGAATTTGGAAGATGCACAGTGGCCTTTGCTTTGGTAGTTCTTGTCCCCAGGTGATCAATATACTGATGTGAGTCTAGTTTATGATGAATGTAATCAAAAGGTTATGTGCAAAAAATCTGTCAGCAAGGGGTCTTCAAAGTGAAACTAAATTTCTGTAAATAACAGATAACTGTAACACACTGGGATGTTTACAAGGGAAGTGCAATATTGAAGGTCACAACAGCAACGGATCCAGCGCCCCACAGGCACTCACTTGGTTACATTTTAAAAAGGATTAAGTTCCACTTTTATTACCTTCAGCTAGATAAACTACTTGCAAAGGGTGAAATTTTGTCACTCGCTTTTTGCAGATGAATTGATATTTCATGCAGCTGCACTGTTTTAGCAACATAACTGCCACTGAGCACAACATACAACAGGCCAGATACAGTTGAATATGGTGTGGTGCAGGATCTAATCTTCACAATCATCAGCAGGAGTTCACAAGTTGTGCAAAATGTAGGAGCCACCTCAAAATTCTAAATGCCAAAAGAGAGCCATAAAGCAAGTTTTGTACTAATGTTAGGTGCCACCACACAAAATTTAGTCACCAATTGTCTGGGGTATGTACACCCTTGGACATCAGTATTTGCAGTTTCTCCAGAATGCTCTTCCACTGTTGAAAAAGAGGCAGCTCTGTGAACACGACAGAGCATGTGGTATCAACATGGTAGAGCTCCACAGAATCACTGAGAAACATTTGAAACTATCTGAATGGTTGGATAGGTAGGGGCACACCCATACATTTGCCTGCAAGATCACCAGATCTTATATCTTATTTTGTTCTTTGTGGGGCTATTGACAGACAAAATTTATAAGCAGCAGCTACAGCACCAAGATCATATGAGACACCTTATCACTGACATATGCCGAGCAGTCGTGCTTGAGACATAACTCATATGCATGTTCCTGTGAGTCACCTGCGGGGAAGTATACCAAAGGTCACCCTTCAAACACTAGCTGTACTACAAATAACCAACATTTTCAAGTAAGACCATATAACAGCTGTGCTGGACTGCATAACATGAAAAATTCAAAGGCACTTAACACACCCTAGATACACAGCTACAATTCTGTAATACATCAGGAACATAATATGACATGTCTATTCAATCAGAGTAATGTCCAAAAAGTACTTTAGTAATGAAATCATTATATATACTTAACCCTTAAAAGCCTGAATTAAATCCCATCTGCAATTTGCTGGCATTATTAGGAGCTCACCATTTTCTCCACGTTAGCAGGATAAGGGTTAAATTATTAACCTTTAGGCGACTAATGTCATA
>Ga0268261_10001268_pt1 | contig 17151 bp, 17 predicted proteins | sample TergutNc150P1_FD_190353 | JGI IMG/M metagenome (GOLD analysis project Ga0268261, IMG submission 190353) | Nasutitermes corniger P1 segment gut microbial community from laboratory colony in Florida, USA - Nc150 P1 (SPAdes) (version 2) | ecosystem: Host-associated > Arthropoda: Insects >...
ACCCCTGATGATGGGCTGATAGAGGCCCGAAACATGTAGGGTAGAGACATATAATAAAGAAATATTACAAAAGAGTGACATCTGTTGGTGATCCTTAATATAATACAATGCCACCAGTAGATCTACGTTGCGCAGTTACCGAGGAATGATTCAAGAGAATGAATCACATCTGCACTTAGGTCACCTTTGCAGAGATATCAGTATACTGACAACTAAGAGTGATGAGTTCTGAGAAAGGTTTGCCATTTCTTATTTGTCGCACTTGAGATCGAAGTATAGCAGGATGTACATTTAGTTTCGGTTAATAATAAAAAAGTCCCAGTCTCAGCATACAATTTTTTTCTTTTTGAATATGTTTCATACTCACAAACACTCAAACTATGCAGTAACACATCAATTATTTAACTATATGTTTCAAAAGTTATCTTTGCTCCATTGGCAGGGTTAGAAATGCGAGTGACGCAGATATTTCTGTTGCTTTTTGATTTCTTAATTTGTAATTAGGAACTTGTTTCGAAAGCTAAAATTGAGCTACACCTGTTTCAAAAGTACCTCACTCCCCACACCCCACCCTTGAAACAAGGCCAGAGTGAAAGCACCTCAGTCCAGACATCCCCAGCACACGCATCATACGCTCAACAATTCCTTTCCGTAAATGTTTCAAATCGTGCAGCCCAGTGTCAGATCTCTTGACCCGAAACGGCTCGCAAGCAACATCGACATTCACATGCCTAGTTTTAGCCCCATTCGAACACGTACTCTCAAAATCAGAATGTCGGTAAACACAGAAAAAAAAAATACGGAAAAATAACAGAAATATCTGCGTCACTCGCATTTCTAACCCTGCCAATGGAGCAAAGATAACTTTTCATACATAATTAAATGGATGTTTTACTGCATAGTTTGAGTGTTAGTGAGTATAAACCATATTCAAAAAGAAAAAATTATATGCTGACACTGGGACTCGAACCAATGTAGTCTGTTTCCGAAAAGTATTGCCATCACGCGTTAACGCGTTCGGCTACCTCTGGGTGCGGCAAACAACCACCCTTTCGCAACATCCATCCATGGACGCAGACCTAGCAACCCACACGCCTCGGAAAATTAATGACCTTTGATTCATGTTTTAACTTCAAATTAAGCGAATGTATTGGTGTCTTTGGTTAATATATGAGGAGTGATTGACTGTAATGAATGGAGGACAGAGAAACGCCACGAATGCACAAATATGGGGAAAGTAAAACGACTCGAAATATGGTAGCAACTGTACGTCACGTCACTGCCTGAGCGGGACGTACGCAATATCAGGCCGTTTCATTTTTGTTGAACAGAGTGTACATATTGACTCGAAAGTAAATAAGCGCCACTTTAACACCCTTGGCAATTCCGTGTTGTCCATCGCTTCTCAGTGGTAACAATTGTGACGAAATGTACTTCACGCAAAATGAAGCAGAATCATAATCTGCGCTTCCTGTTCGTACCTGGCTCGACAACCACTGACCCGGTCGGTGGATTGTTCGTCAAGGACCAACAGAATTACCTCCGTGTCGCCGCGATCTTATTCCAGGTGACTGCTTTATGTGTGGCTGGGCAAAGGAGGAAGTCTACCTTCCAACCAAACACACTTGATCAAGGTGCACGAATGCCGGTGGCCGAGTCACAGTGGCGACTAACATTGTACGATGACACCTGTGTATGGACCTTGCTTCGTGTCACCATTTTGGCGCCCAGAATCTTGGCGTGGTTCCCAGGATTTAAGAAATTTTGAACACCTGCACTTGATGAATTAGAACAAGACATTCGAAATAATTATCTGCCTTCACCAGATCATTATGAACATACTCGTAATGCACGGTATGTACAACATTAAAAAATTCGAGATACTTTTGCCGCTGTTCCTTTTGGCTCGTTATGAGCTTATGTTAAAATCTGATACTAAATGGTAGTATATGGACTCCAAAATGATGCAAGATTTGTAGGAAATTACATTAATTTTAGTAAACAGATACATTTAATATTTTGTATTCACTGTACAATCATCCGGCCACAACAAGTGTTCACCGGAAATTTTATACTTGCCTACAATACTGTGAGTACTGTTGTGGCAGTTGGTTGTTCATCGATTATAATGTGCCTCTTCACAAAACTGTTATCTGATAAGGTAACCAGATAAAATTCGTTTATTTAATCAAGGACTTTCCCCGCGTTTCCAAAAATTTGCAGTAATAGCTCCTGATATTTTACACGGAAAATTCAATTAACAATACCCTAAATTTGACAGACCGTATATTCTTCGAAACATGACAACTGGCCTCCTCGGTACATAATGTCAAGCTCCCAAGCTGCAACTCAACTCAACTCAGTGAAGTCAACTTGAAAATAAGCCGTACATAATTATTCTAATACCGTGGATTATATAGTTTAAAGAAATTCCATGGTGCAAATAGCCTCCGCAAATTAGTTTTAGGTGAAAGCTAAGTAACATGGATTGTCACTTTAGATATAGGTTCAAAGTAGCTCCGTGCTAAACAGTTTGTCTTCAAAAGACCTGATAATCGTTAGTCACCTGGGCAAGAAATTTTCGCCTTTCGCTGAAAGCAAGGAATCACAACCGTATTCACAACAGCCCCTCAATAGACACCATCAAGCGATCTTAATCCACTCCACACCCTATGTGAAGAACAACTGTAATATCCTACTTTCTATGCCCAGCTATCCCAAGTGCAGACTTTCCGATCAAAATGTTGAACGCGCTACTGTCACCTCCACCCGAGTCCAGCTCAATCCACTCGATTACGTCAACATGGCATTAGTCAGAAAAAAGTGCTGTTCCTCGTAATGGAATATCGAACATCCTCTACATCAGCTTGTTCCCAAACACCGTCAACTGTGTTCTTCATTCGGAGACAAGGTTCACGCTTACAAGAGACGTCATTTGGTAATGCAAAATAAGCTGAGTTCTCTTCCCGTTTCATTACGAGCAGCGACTATTATATACAGCAACTTGAACGTGTCTACTGATCGACAAAATTAATCACACTTTCAATAACACTACTGAATCACAAAAGCCTTTCAAATAACAACACGCCGGACAAAAAGTCCGAGGACATTATGACCTTACAAACATCTCGGCGACGACAATCAACGTAAAATAATGCGATCTCGAAGGACAGCAAGATGCTCCGTCCTGCTGAACCAAATCTCTATCGATGGCGGTGCAGATGAAGGTTCCAATCTTCTGGGATGAAGTCGCGTAAATTCGCACGTACGTACTAAAACTTGGGAGGAGCTTCCTTCAAGGCAGTACAGGAAGACTGGACTACCCTAAACATGGAAACAGAAAGATTCTAATAATCGTGGAAGTGATGTCGTGTAGATCGGTATAATATAGTTTCCAACGTTTCGAAGAAGCCTCTTGTCCCCATCTTCGCAGTAGTCCAAGAAGAGTAAAGGCACGTGGAAAAGTGGAGGCTCAGTTCCATGCACTGTTAGCATCGGCTCTAGATAGCAGTACGTGGTCAATGTCCCGCCCCAACTGGTTTACCCCTAGAAGATACACAAGGTACCAACCGACGAGGAGGGTCGAGGCGCCCCACAGCCGGTTGGACGTTTTGGATAGGGGAAAATCTCTTTCCGTGCATTATTCTACGTATTTCCACCATGTAGTCTAGAAATTAGTCTTCACAAAAGAAGTAAACACACTCAGAAACGTATATTTTGGTATGACTATTAGAAAGTACGACGACATATACTTTGATAGAGGAACTGTGAAACTTTGTGGGCCAGAATAGCGTAGTCGGTACAGCAACTCGCTACGGGCTGGACGGTCTGGGAATAGAAACCCGGTGAGGGCGAAATTTTCCGCATCCGTCCAGACCTGCCCTGGGGCACACCCAGCCTCCTATAAATGGGTACCGGGTCATTCCCGGGGGCAAAACGGCCGAGACGACGCGTTGACCACCCACCCATCTAGCGCCGAGGTTAAAGAAAGAGTAAAGCTCTATCTCTACTCCCCTCGGGGCCTTCGTGGCCTGTTCTAGGGTGAACTTTACTTTTTTACTGTTAAAGTCTGTGTGGTAATTCACAGTGACTTGATGTATGCCTCTTTTTTCACACTGGAAACGTTGATTTTGTAGACCGTCTCTTGCCATACTCGTTGAGACAAGTCCGCTGTAAAACATGTAACTGCTCCAAAAATGCGTCCTTTTAATTCCTCGATGTCTCTTGGCAAAGGTACCACACACAATAAATCCCTAACGTGTCCCCATAAAAGGAAATCACACGGTGTTAGATCCGGGGATCCTGCAAGCCACTTCATCAAAAGGGAGTCCGCTTGTCCGGCTCGACCAGTCCAACAGTTAGGAGACGCTCACTTAGATGTGTACGTACGACTCTTATCAAAATAAGGTGCCCCGTATTGCTGAAAGAAACCTCCACAGTTCCTCTATCTAACAAGATGTATATAGCTGTACTTTCTAACAAGAATTCCATACTATATATTTCTGAATGTGTTTACTTCTGTTGTGAAGACCCTCTATATTGACTGTTATCACCTCAGCTCGAATCACAGTAATTATATTTTGAGAAATACGATTTCCTACATTCTCCCTTTCCTTTTCTCTCTGCACCTTAGTCCAAACATTGCCCCATGCACACTTGTTGTCTCAGTTACGTTCTTCCCCTTGGTTGATAGACTGGGTTTCACAGCCACATAAAAATTGGGCTCAATTCCAGTTTCGCACCTTTGTAATCTTTGGATTCTTATAAGAATGTAACAGAAATTAGTCTAAAAGCAGAAAGTGTAACAAGCACTTCCAGAATTTCATCTGTTCCTCTCTCAAGTACTTTTATGTATTTGTGTAATCATTCATTCGTGAATACGATTTTCAATTTCTTACAACTTGTTCGAAATATCCGAATTTTGCCACATTACTAAAGGACACTCAGTGCCTCACAATTCTGCCATGCATTCTGGTAACGAGACGTGAGTACAAACACACGTTTTCGTCTGCATTGACACGTAGGCCGTTCGCTGCTGGCTTCTCACCACGGAAACCCGTGTTCCATCCCAGACCAGTCCATGTGGAATCATTGGCGGACAAAGCGGCAATGGGACAGGTATTTTTCCTTGTACTTACGGTTACTCCTGTAATTTTCTTTCCATTAACATTATAACCTTGGCAACTGCCATCGTCGTTCAACAAGGACCACAACAACCTCTTCAACAGAGCCTCGCAGAGATGAGATTTTCTCTATATCAATAGCAATCTAATCAAAAAATAGTAACATTACCATAAACCAGACATTGTTACAACATTCAGTCTGGTAAAAATGTGCCGACTTTTCAGAGAATCCTGGCTCCTCCATTGTCCATCCTGTTGATGGAGGCAACATAATCCTCCAACACAGTAATTTTCATCCTTCCTTTCCTAGCGTATCAACATCACGAACGAAACATTTACGCGTACTACCAAGTACTGAAAACATTAATAATACCCTAAACTTTGTACTCGTGTAGTTGAACTTTAAAAACGCTTCATAAAAGTTTTTGTTTTCATTTACACACATTTACATAATTTTTTTATTACGAGTTAATATCTTGTAACACTTTATTACAATAAAAATGATAATTCCCAAATAAATTCTCGCACCACCACACGACCCTCCGCGTACCACCGGCTGGAACTACTCTAAAACGTTCAGACACTTCTATCAGACCCTGTCACCTCCCAGAATAAGGCAATCCTCACATCCATCATTTTGAGAACCTCATACATCACATATCAATCAGTATCACCAATTTCATGGGCACGCCGAATTCAGTGAGGATGCTGTACACTACCTCTCTCCTACGTCAGAACATTTTGAAGTACTTGATGTAATGTCGTGCGGTATTACCATTTTCTGTTCAAGTATTTGAGCCCTCCGCAGCCTGGAACAACCAACCAAAGAGCTAAAGGCAGAGAAATGAGTAAAGACCTATGTCCCATGTGCAGGCATATAGAGGTACAAATGATACTCTCTTGAAAAAATAAACGTACACAATATCAGAAACAAATCAAAGTTCCAAATCGTAATAAAATATGGTCTATCTAGGTCTAATAAGCGCAATAATGTTTTTAATGTGACGCTTCTTATTTAACAACAAGAAAAATTCGCCCTGAAGGTCATGTGCTATAGCGAACGTACAAAAATTAAAGCTTTCAACGTACATCCCAATATCAGCTTTCACTAACTTAGTTTAGTATGTCACCAAATATTTCAATCCAGTACAGTTTCTTAACACATATGTAGCTACTTGTTTCATTAAGGCTGTACCATTATGACGCGAACGTACGAAGTTCATTTTCGTTCGTTCAGAACCGATGGTCACAATCTTTTTCAGGACCTAGTTCACTCGACGTGTAGGAACGATCCGATGTTCTACATCTTGTCTACCGTTCGTAGCACATCATTTACATACATGCACTGAATAAGATTACGTGTTGGACCTTATACATGCTGTGATGCACAGACGAATGGCACTATGCGACCCATGCAACCTTACAATTGGAGACCAGCCATCGTCTTGCCTTCATTACATATCATAAGCAAGCACGAACAGACGGATCACTATTACAGACATCGGGATAAGCCTACCGGAACAACTTTAAAAGAACGCGACAGAAAAACTTCGGAACGTGCGCGTTAAAACTTACCGCCGACTGTTGCTGTTGGGACGGACTAGTTACGGCTGGGGCATCTCCATTAACCTGTTGTGGTGTGGCGCTTACGCTTCCCTGCTGTTGGTCAAACTGCCTCTGGCGATGGGCCAGTCTATCGAGACTCGCCAGTCTGTAGGACGAGGATGCTCCAGTGAACTTTGGTAGTGTGGGTGGAGGCACAGCTCTGGGAAGAGCCTTTTCACCCGTAGAGGAGCGGAGTAGACTTGAGCTACTGGTGTACATGTAGGATCCCGGGGTCGTAGCTGATGATATGGTTATACCACCGCCCCCTCGAGCATTTGGTGACGCTATGCCACCGCAGCTGCCATTGCTTGTCACCACTGACGTGCTGTTGTTGGTGCTCTGCATAGTATCACTCATAACCCTTTACACCAACAGTCTGTTTACATTTAATTTCCAGAAACTTCGGAATCTGTCACTTCCTCGGCCTTCAGTATCCTAAAGAACAGCTGCTACACCTATACATGGCGTAATGTCATTTCGGATAGATCTGTGACGGTGATGACCTACCGCAGAAGACAGACATATTAGAATCCGAATGCAATAATTCCTTAGAGCGTTGCCGTGTAAATTCCACTGTTTGCTTTATACTACATACACATCCCAAGCGATACTGACTGACACAGTGTAATCTGTGCTGTCCCCTGCACAAAGGGGCCAATGAATATACACAATCACAACTCCAGCAATGCTTACTTGGTGAGTGGGTGGGCAGATGGATTGGTGCCAGCTTTCATACATTTCTGTGCAATAATTAGCAGCCTGTGGTTCACGCGCTTTATTTTTAAATCATTGTAATCCAAGTTCTACAGTTAATTAAAAACGCCCAAATATAATTCCAACCGTATTTTATTAACTGTATTAATAATTATATTCCCTTGCGTGTAATAAACAAGACATTATAGCAGTTCATAATGTTTGAACAAAACCAATTCTAGGTGTGAGAAGTGCGTTTTACATGGCCTCCTGAAACGCAGCAAGCTATCGTAATTTCTCACTACTAAACAACTTCCAAGCAACAAGCAATTTTTCTGATTGTGGTAATAATACCTGAATAATGCCGGAACCGGTCAATCGACCTAATCCATGGAGGAAGATGATGATGGTAATAATATAAAAGTCAGCGTGATTTGCAGTTCCACAATTCCAGAAACGTCTTGCACAACTATAAATAGAAAATAAAAGTCCGTGCACCTCAAACGTGATGCTGGGAAGGAAAACGAACAGGTTCATCTACGTAACACGCCATTATCAACATGCGTGAGTCACTGGTATTCGTAAGCTTATATGCGTCCAGTTATATGGACGAATAAACTGACATTCGGCAGCCACCAAAGACTCGCTGACAATTGACAGTTAACCGTTTGTACGATTAATTATTCGATCCGTTCAGGATCATCCTAATTCTGACATTTTGTTACGAAACAGATGCCGCTGGTTCTCTACATCAATCCCAAGAATAAGTCGCAAAAACGGCAGTAAAACGTACAAAGTATACAGAACACATGCCTTTATTGTCGGTTCTGTGACAACGGGAAGAAATACTACCATTTACACAACCCGCTCCAACGTATACGTTAAGGTTTACTGGTGTAAACTCGTAAATATACCTTCCAAGATTCCTTTTATTGACTAACGTAAAAATGGCATCCTGCTAAAGTCTTTCCCACTTAATGTGTCACATCTATTTTATTCACAAGGTCCAAAAATTTCGATTTTACTAGAGTTTGAACGAATTACCTAAAAAGCGAATTCTTCTAATACGTCACGTACTGCGCAAAGCGTCTCAGAAACCAAAGAGTCTACATCTTCAGCAAATATCGTTAAACGTATTACTTGAACAGTTTGTGCTGTGTGCGGCAGTATGAACGTAATACGCTTGTCCTTGAAAAAAACTACAGATTTTCACCCTCGCCTAACATAATAAGGACCCCTGCTTCTGAACAGCTCAACTCTTTATATTCCAGGTAACAACACCAAAAGTTTAGATCTACTTCATTTACACTACACATCAGAAGAATTGGGTGTAAACTCTTCTACTGCCACACCAAATGTAACCACCACAAAAAAACACAGGCATCACTTCTCAAAGCACCATCAACATTCCTAGGATAAATTTTCATAAGATTTTCCCATCTTTTTGTAACTCGGCCTGTCAACTACCTCTTTCCGTGACGTCAACCAACACTCATATGAAATTTACTCCCACAAACACTTTTCTTCACATCTTTAAGAAAGTAGTAACTAGCAACTATATTAAGCTCGTTTCCATATTCCACGAAGTGTTTTGTTTATTATAAAGTTCAATTTGGAGTAAATCAACCTTGTTTGGGACACAATACCGAGAACACTCCCGAGATTAAGTTCATTACTTTCGAGAAAGCTGGGGTAGTGCGGTCGGTATAGCGACTACACTACGTGCTGAACAACTGAGAAATCGTAACCCGATTCCCCACAGGGGCAAGAAACGACTTTTCTCCGAAACCTCCGCCGCGGCTGTGGCCCAATAAACACCCCACTCATTGGGTACTTACAGTACTCTCCCTGGGAATAAAGTGGCCGCGGCGTGAAGCCAACCACTCACCTTCGCCTATTGCAGAGGTTAATAATGAGTGGAGCTATATCTCCATTCCACATAGTGCTTCATGGCAGGAACAGCAACAACTTTACTTTTACCTTACGTTTTTCCCAAAAAAACATAAAAATGTAACGGTATCAATCGTTCAAATTCGGCTTTATTACTATTTCACAACAGAAACAGCATAGGCCTACAACATGGGACAAGAATTCGACTTGGTAGAATATTAAACAAACTACATAACCTTATACCTTGAACATTATTGTTTATTAAAAAATAAAATGACCAGTGACAAAAACAAGGCATTCAGAGAACTGACAAAGCATACTTCCTTTTTTCAGTTATACAGATGTTTTGTTACTAATGCATTAGTTAAGGTATGTTTATAAACAAATAACAAAGTGGAGTTCAGCCAACAGGCTAATGTGCAGCAGCGAGAATACGGTAATGAAAGACCAGATTTTAGTCAAGTAAAATTTTTATTGGTTGCAACTGTCAATATGTTAATGACGATAAATACATATATATATTATTGTATTATTATTATTATCATCATCATCCCTCTCGCCATATTTGAGGTTGGTTTGTTACATCTTAACCTTTTAAAGCTTAGCGGTTTCTTTACGTACCACCAGGTTTAACATTCAAAAACTCTACATGGTGCTCGCTTTGCCTTGAGAGTTTTGTACGGATCTCAGAAGAGACAGCGGTTTTTTTCCGTATACGTCATTAACGGAGTGGTTTTTATAACGGTGGTAGAAAGTGTTTACAGCGCGGTACGGACTGATTTCTTATATAAAGCAGATTACGCTTAGTTTTTAAAAGGTTAAAGTGTGAATTTTCATCCTATTTGTCTTGGTCTTCTTACGCCTCGGATTCCCTTGCGTTTCTAGTCGATTCCTCTGTGTGTCGAATATATTTACACCAATTAACATTGCATTTTAAAATTCTTTCATTCATCTCACAAATGCCGAAGTGTTAACACACATACTAATATTCCTCACTTGATCTTTGGGGGTATGTCCAGAAACATATGTCAGAAATTATACGTCTGCTGTTGCTGTCATTTTTCTGCCAGCTATATGCATCGCCCAGTTCTCAGAATGTATGTCATACTTAACTACAAGTCATTACTATCACGCTATAAAGTGCGCTCTTATTATAAAGCAAACGACAGACAGCTGTTGACGTGCGCGTCAGGAAGGCACTAGATGGAAAAGACATGCTAGCTTCACAACCGGCCACTTTACTTCCACGGAAAGAACCCCCCAGCGTCCAATAAACAGGATACATTAAAGCCGATAAGAACATTCTGGAGAAGAAAAGAATGGTTCCTTTTCTGTGAATCGAACGACTTTTGGGCGGTCCAACCCGTAAACTAGTAGCTATCGGGGTTTACTAGTTGCGTCCCGCGGTCACTTTTCAGATGACTGTGTATCACTTGCGTCCCGGCCTGTTTAGGGTCAGAGTACTGCGAGTAGTTGCGTTCCGCGGTCCCTGCCTGTTTAGGGTCAGAGTACTAGTTGCGTCCCGCGAACGCTTGTTAGATAGATCTCCTTGTTATTCAGGGCTCCCCAAGTTCCGTTTCCAAAAAAAAAATGCTGACAAAATGGAACGATGGTGCTTTACTAACAAAAATGTAAATGCTGCACAAAACGCAATGAGAGTCCGGAGATTTGCAGGGGGGAATGTGATGCACAGCCATGATGCAGACAGTGAAGCCTGCTTAAACCGACAGATATAAAATAATTCTGTCAAAAGGAAAGCAATGGATGACTTGTGTGAAAGAACGCGCAAACTGATACACAAAGAGCTACGAAGCCAGTACTTGGATACTCTCACTTACAAAAACATAACATTAGCAGGAATATGCATAAAGCACGCTCCTCCCAACTGCTTCCTCTCCCAACAGATATTGAAGAAACTCATGAACCATTATGTGCTGTACAAGTGTGAACAAGTTCAACAGAACTTGCTTGTTAATTACTTGGAAAAAAACTACTGTAATGTTTTCATGCAAAAACAACTTACAGTTTTCAGCTCCATTGATGGGCTTGAGCTGCGCAGGGCGTCTCGCAACGAATTCGAAAAGCAAATGGTGCTTCAGCACAACTCTATCCAGTGTGGAAGAACAGCAGAATATCTACTAGGACCAAACTCCGCATCTTCTGTAGTAATGTTAAGTCGGTGTTGTTATATGGATCTGAGACAAGGAAAGAAATGAAAACTACCGCCTCAAAGCTGCAGACCTTCGTTAATCGCTGCTTATGACGAATCCTGAACATCCACTGGCCGGAAGTGATTTCAAATGAACTTTGGAGGACAGGGGAAATCGAGATGTCCACGCAGATCAGGAGACGGAAATGGAATTGGATAGGACATACACTAAGGAAAGGACATGAAGCCATTGAAAGAGAGGCCTTGGAATGGAACCCGCAGGGAAAAAGGAGAGGGAGACCTAGACATACGTGGCGAAGAACTGTCCACAATGAGGCATTAGAAAAAGGGAAAAGCTTGAGTGAAGTTAAGAGGATGGCCGGAAATAGGACCAGATGGCGGTGTTTTGTTGACGCCCTACGTCCCCTAAGGGATAACAGGAATTGATTATGGTGGTGATGATGATGATGATGATGATGATGATGATGATGATGATGATGATGATGATAATGCTGATGATGATTATGATGGGCTTGACGTTGACGGGACATTCAAATCAGCACCGAAGTTTTTCCACCAAATATTTACAATTCATGGACTCATTACGTGCAACTTGCATTTTTGTCACCGGCCAATAAACATCCAACATCCTATGAGGATGTATCAGACATACGGTATCAGAGGCTGCAAAACTTGCTGTGAATGTTTTTCCAACAACTGTTTATGCTGACTTCGAAACGGCCATTCACAACGCAGTGACAACAGTGTGGTCAGGCTTGCAAGTTAAAGCATGTCGTTTCCATTCAGGACAGCTGGTGGCGGAAAATGCAATCTTTGGGGCTCAGAAAGCAGTATGGAAAGAAAGACTCTGAAGTAAGTCAGTTCTTGAAGAAAATATTTGGACTGTCGCCTTTACCACAGGCGGAAGTCTGCGACTGTTTTGCATTGGAATTTTTATCCAATCTTCCGAACGACAAGCGAGTGGAACAGTTCAGGCAGACCCCCGCATCCGCGGTTTACCGCGGCCTGAAAAAATATTGGAAAATTAAGGAAATAAACGGTTCATAAGTTTCAAAACGCGCGCCAGGCGAGAACGGGCCCTAACATGGTGAAATCCAGCAGCCCAAACGCGCCCAATACTTGACTCATCTCCCTTTGTCCCCATACCATACGCGTACCATATACATAAAATACTCATTGACAATGTTCAATTACTCCACCGCCAATGGCGCCGGACAAATGAACACGGATTGTAAATAAAATGTTTTTAAACACAAGAATGGAAAGAAGTGGTATACGAGCAGTGTGGGGTTCTGTTTATCTATATTCTATTAAGTACACAAAAATACAAAGTTTCAAGAAATGTGCAGATCGTATTTACGCCCATATTTTATTTTACGAACCGAAATATTTTGCAATACGACAGGCTTATCCGAAAAACTGTAGGTCCGGACCAAAATAATTTTAGTGCAGACTCACAGCGTCAAATTTAATGTAGAATCGCTGGGTAGTTCAACAGATAAAACAAGCACACTGACAAAATACTGTGCGTGTACTTTAATAATATTCTGCATAAACAACTTAGTAAAACCACACGTCAAAATCAGTGCCACCTGTAGTTTTACTAAGTCTACTATTTTCGAAGGGGCTGGGAAGTAATCAGTGGCTCTTGAGACCAAGATCTCAAACATCATGCAGACGTGTGGAGCCGCGTATGGACATGAACACGCATGCGACTACGCAATGGCGAATAACCTCGCATGCTAAGGTGTGTACGAACCGCCGAACCGTTCGCACTTATTCGTACTGTTCGTAACGAATGTCAGCCTATGTATGTCTTCAAGCCATGAGCACGCACGACTGCGAATAGGGCGTGGTTATTTAACAGTGCCAATTCGCATGCGTATGCTGGTATGTTACGTTACTTATTTACTTACTCCAGGGAGCAGAGTCCTTCTTGAGAAGCTAACGGGTCATTAGCTAGTCAAGAAATTCCCCGCATTTTATGGAACCAGACGGTTCATTGCCGCATTCAAAAGTGCCCGCCACCTGTCCCTATCCTGAGCCAGAACGACCCAGCCCATGCCCCACATCCCACTTCCTGAAGATGTCTTAATTTTATCTTCCCATCTATGCCTGGGTCTTCCAAGTTGTCCCTTTCCCTCATATTTTCCCACAGAAACTCTGTATACACCTCTCCTCTCCCCCCATACGTGCTACATGTCTAGCCCATCTCATTCTTCTTTATTTCTTCACCTGGACAATATTGGGTGAGGAGTACAGATCATTCAGCTCCTCATTATGTAGTTTTCTCCACTCCCCTGTTAACACGTCCCTCTTTGGTCCAAATATTCTCCTCGACATCCTATTCTCAAACACCCCCAGCTTACGTTCCTACCTCAATGTCAGCGACCAAGTTTCACAACCATACAAAACAAAAGGCAAAGTTATGGTTCTGAATATCTTAATCTTTATATTTTTGGACAGCAAATCAGGAGACAAAAGATTCTGCACCGAGTGATAGCAGGCATTCCCTCGCTTCAATTTGCTCTTAATTTCCTCCTGAACAGAATTTTTATTGTAAGGTTTTTACTGATATATGAACTCTTCCACCCTTTCAGAGGAACTATTATCAATCTTTATATTGTGACTTCATCTTGCATTCTGATCTCGAGACATGACCATGTACTAAGTTTCATCAGCATTCACTTCTGGAACAATCTCCATTCTACCGATTACAAAAGATTCTGTGTTTTTCTTTATAGTATGTATGCTTCCTCCCAATATATTAACATCATCAGCATAAACGAAAAGCTGGTGAATACCGTGTAATTTCAAGCCATCCTTGTTTACCTGGACCCTCCTAATAATGTACTCTAAAGCAAAGTTGAAAAGCAATGGCGACAGAGCATCTCCTTGTTTCAAAACATTCTTAAGAGGAAATCTGGACTCTGCTATAGGTTTCATTCAGACACATTTCTATTACCCTTACCAAATTTCATGGGTATATCAAACTCAATGAGAATATTATAGAAGACCTCCCTCCTAACTGAATTATAAGCTTTCTTAAAAATGTCTATTAGTGGCTGATGCACTGCTTCATTGTATTCTCATTTTCTCTCAAGTATTTGACGAATGCAGAATACATTATCTTTATTTGACCTGTTGCGTCGAAATCCTCACTGTTGATCCCCAATAATTTTCTCTGCATATGGAATTAACCTCGACCACGTCTGTTACCGTCTTAACGAAAACACGAACTTAACCTAGCCAATCATTTTCTTAATGATCTAGTGCCACTTCTGGGTGTGGGTTGTAAATGCCGAGTGAACCAACCACTTTCCATACTCTGAATAATGAATGCTCATGTGCGCACGTGTCGTGTGCGTATTTTAATGTTTCGTTCTTAAAATTACATGTACCTTAAAACACAGCGCAACGTTGGGACACTGAAACAGCACAAAGCTCTGAACACAAAGAGGTACAGAGAATTGTATCCAATATCACAAACAAAAGACGGGACTCCAGCCACCATTCACCAATATACTAACCTCAGCAGTGGAAATTAATTACGGTGCGTCTGCTTTCCCTCAAGAGACAGTAATTCTGCACAAAACCTGACAATAAGCACCTACGATAAAATTAGTAAGCTAAGTTGGTCTCCGTACATATTTCATCTTAGCGTTTGCAGACGCATTTCAGGCATTTGTGACCATTTCCAAATTTGCCTCCAAGCTTACTCTATTAAGCCTTATAGGAGAAGATGGGACATTTAATAATTACATAGTACTGTGGCCAGTTTTAAGACAATGTAATTCAGGTAGGTGGGTAGAGAAGGGAAACAATAAGAACGTAAAGGATGCTGCAGGTGCCTTTACTCCACCCACTAGACTTCCAAATGCCAACCAGCCACCAGTACCTCTTCGGGTGCGTTGAACTATAGGCCTAAGACCCTCGGTTATATCTTCAGTACAAATAACGTTAATGGGTACAAAACATACATTATGTAAAAAAGACCTCTGTACCCGTGTTTTCCACAACACTACCAGAAAGGACTATACATCCCTCGGCTGCTGCCTTTCTTCCCAGGAAATGAACACAGAAACGGTAATGCCGTGAGCGTCATTCGGGTGTGGCAGACACGTGGGTTGGGTGACTGGTTAATGGAGACCACATGTCTGTAACAAAATCTGCCCCAGGGGAAAGAATACACAAATGAAACGAAGAATGTTTTAAAGCCAAGACACACTGATGTTCAGCTCAGTGCCTCTGAAAAATGATTAACAACTATTAAATACAACCCCAGCACCGTCGTTTCGCAAGGTCACAAAAGTCTGACTCGTCGACAAAAGGAAGAGTACTTTACCCTAGCTACTCTAACCCCAATTAATTGTGGCTTTTCGCCTATCATTTCGAATCAAGCGTTCCACCGTAGTGCAACAATCACTGCAAATTTAAGAAATTAAGAACACTCTTGAAAACACCCTACATTAAAACTATGCAAATGACAAACCACAACGACGGCACTCAAGTGATAAAATAACTGATACGGTTTTAAACACAACCAGCATTGTTTCTAAGACAATCTGCAAGCGCCTTTCCTGAGAGCAAACAGAATTAATTCCTCCTTCAAACATGTCTGGATATCGAAGAATCATTTGCGTCTGGGATGAAGAATGAGGTTTTGCACTCTGAAGATGTTGTCGTCTGGAATGTTAAGGCCATGTAGTCTAGTGGCCCTTCCAAACTGAAGCACAAATCCTCATAATCACTACCGTGAAAACATCAAATTTTACACTCCCATTTCATTCACAAATTAAGAAAGCTCAGCGCTTTTGCGGAAGCATTTAACATGGATTTTGGTTACAGTCTTTTGGTGTGGGATGCCACGGAGGCAGCAGGTTCGTCCAAAATGTTTGTACTTCTCTAGCCGGCTAGATAAGTAAAATCAATGCAATCCGAATATTCGCCATCTGGAGAACTTCAAACCGCATTTTCAGATGGATGTATGAAGTATGGAGTCCTAATTTTACGTGACCAATATCAATGATGACGTTCTGTCGATTCGCTTATCGCATAAAACTTAGTCCAGGCTCCGGCCTGCCCATGTTGCGTTATCGGAGAAAGACAACAAAACTGCTGCATTTCCGTCCATATAAGATATCTGCGGTTCGAAAACTCTACGAAACAGATTGCACATCAAGAGTGAATTCTGTGAACAGGTAACTTCATGGGGTGTATACTTTAGAAACAGACCTCACAGTCTTTCCGTCTGCCGATGATGGCTGGTTTCCTATCAGTGGATACCTAAACTCTCAGAATAACACGCCTCCGTCTGCAGAAAATTCCACGTTAATCAATTAAATGTCATTACATTATGTAATTTGGTGTGTGTGTGGTGCGTTATGAGTGCAGGCAAGCCCACTGGGCAAATTCACACCCAGAGGTTACACATTTTCTAACTCAATCTACGAACACCCATCCGTTTACGAGAGGATCCATGTCCTTTTTTCCCCGCAAGACGGTACAACAGCTCACACAGCAGGCATATGCGCTGTTTAACCTTTTGACACCGGAGTTTTACATTTAAATTTTAGCACACTCTGTATGTAAAATGTGAATAATACAGGAACCAAAAAAGGTAGCATTATGAAATAAACGGCATTTTGAAGAGAAAAACGGAGAGTGTGC